>PVMK01134153.1_pt1 | contig 54117 bp, 55 predicted proteins | sample 1853481 | NCBI WGS metagenome assembly PVMK01 (sample SAMN08533507, study PRJNA380276) | Marine sediment metagenome, whole genome shotgun sequencing project.
GTTGGCCTGCCACCCCGACCGTGATCAACAATCCCTAATCGGCGAATTCCGTGGGGACTCGGCTCGCGCTCATGACGAGCTGCCGAGAGGACTCTATGAAGCGGATTATTGTGGGCAAGTGGCCCTTGGTGAGCTTGAGCTTGCCCTCCATCATACCCTTGATCGGGTCGAGCCTGCTGATGGCGTTCTTGTACGCCTCTGTCCATTCCTCCGAAGGGAATCTGTGCATAAGTTATCTCCAAGCCAGGTCGTGAGGACGGCCCTCTTAGCTCGGAGTCGGAGCCGGCGCAACGTCGCCGTGGTATAGAACACATTGTGCGTGGATTGCATTCGACCCTTCTGGATCGGCACGAGTTCCGTCACGGTTTTGCAGTGCGCACTGGCGGCGTGAGTAGTCCACCGTACGACACTCTCAACCTCGGTTTCTATCTAGGCGACGACGACAAAGCGGTCGCCGAGAACCGCGCACGCTTTGCGCAAGCACTCGAGCTCTCGGGCGATCGCCTCTTCGAGCAGAGACAGGTACACGGGACGATCGTGCGGGAGATCTCCTCGGTGATCGCGTGAGTGCGATCTCCGATACCGAAGGCGACGGACTCATTGCGCGGGTAGCGGGGCATGCTGTCGCTGCGCGCACGGCCGATTGCGTGCCGGTGTTGATCGCCGACCCGCCAAGCGGGCAGGTGGCGGCCGTGCACGCCGGCTGGCGCGGTGCAGTCGCTGGGGTCGTAACCGTCGCGATCGAAGCGCTAGCTCACGATCCATCGGGGCTCATCGTTGCGATCGGCCCGCACATTCGCGTGGGCGCGTTCGAGATCGGCGAAGATGTTGCAGCCGAGATGGAACGCGCTGCAGGAAGCGGTGCCGTCGTCGACCGTACGCACGCCAAACCTCACGGCGACCTCGTAGCGCTCATCCATCACCAGCTTCGGTTAGCGGGCGTTGCTGATGACGCCATCGAGGACGTTGGAGGGTGTACGTGGAGCGACGCCGCGCACTTCTTTTCGCACCGCCGCGACCACGGCCAGACAGGCCGTCATCTTTCGGCAATCGTTGCGCGCGAGCCCGGGTGAAGGCCCCAACGGGTCGCTCGCCCCTCGGGTTCATGCTAGCCACCCGCGAGTGACGGACTTCGTTAAAACGAAAGCCGGAGTCGATGCGTCCGAGAAGAAGACGCTTGGCGAAGGGCTCTTCCGAAAGTGCGAAGCGTGCGGCGACGCAGTGAAGAAAGAGGACTTCGAGCGTAGTCTCGAAGTCTGCCCCTCTTGTGGCTTTCATTTTCACCTCGCCGCTGAGCGATGGATCGAGCTTCTGGCGGACGAGGGGTCTTGGACCGCGCGTGACACAGAGCTCAGAGCGGGCGACCCCTTGAATTTCGTCGACTCCAAAGCGTATCCGGCCCGCCTGGAGACCGCGCAACGCACGACCGGCGTGAATGACGCCATCCTCGCAGGCGAGGCCGAGATCGAAGGTCGGCCGGTGCAACTGGGGGTGTTCGTGTTTCGCTTCATGGGGGGATCGATGGGCTCGGTGGTGGGTGAGGTAATCACGCGCATGATGGAGCGCGGCGCGCAAAAGAAGCAGCCTGTCGTGCTCTTGTCGTGTTCCGGAGGCGCGCGCATGCAGGAGGGTTCGCTCTCGTTGATGCAGATGGCCAAGACGCTCGCCGCGCGAGCCAAAGTCCGTGCGGCTGGGAGCGCCGTTCATCAGCGTGTTGCTCAACCCCGACGACGGGTGGGGTGGCGGCAAGCTTTGCGCTTCAAGGCGACGTCAACATTGCAGAGCCCGGCGCGCTCATCGGCTTCGCGGGCCCACGCGTCATCGAAGACACCATCCGTCAGAAGCTGCCTGAAGGGCTTTCAACGCTGCCGAATTTCTGCTCGAGCACGGCATGATCGACATGATCTCCAAGCGCCAGGACATGCGAGGCAACATCGCCCGCATCGTCGAGTATCTGTCAGGGTGACTCGATACGAGGAAGCGTTGCAGTGGCTCTATGGCTTGGAGTCACGCGGCATCAAGCTCGGGCTCGACCGCATCGTGCAGGCCGCGAAGGTCCGTGGAAACCCGGAGCGCGGCCTTTGCTACGTGCACGTGGCCGGCTCGAACGGGGAAGGGGAGCGTCGCAACCATGATTGAAGCAGTGCTTCGAGCCGCTGGCTACCGCACGGGGCAGTTCGCATCCCCGCACCTGCAGCGTTTCGTAGAGCGAGTTCGAATCGACGGCCGGCCGATCAGCGAGCGAGAGGCCGCCCGACGGATCGAGGAGCTTCGCGCGGACACCAGACTTCCCCCCCTTACCTTCTTCGAGTACACGACCTTGCTTGCCTTCGAAGCGTTTCGAGATGCCCGAGTGTCAGGTAGTCGTCCTTGAAGTGGGTCTAGGCGGCCGGCTCGACGCGACCAACATTGTGACGCCCGAGGTTTCGGTCATCACCAACATCAGCCTCGAGCACCAGCGCATCCTCGGCGACACCCTGTCGAAGATCGCTGGCGAGAAGGCTGGCGTGCTCAAGCCGGGTGTGCCCCTGTATCGTTGGCGCCCGAGCGAAGAGCGTACAGCGCGCACTTCGGCGTCGCGCAAAGGTGGTCGGGAGCGCCGCTCCGATGGATCGACCAGGACTTCGAGTCGCATTGGGACGACGGCACCCTGTCGGTGCGGGTGAACGATGAGGACATGGAGCGGTTTGCGACTGGGGCTCCGTGGCCGCTATCAGGGAGACAACGCCGCGTGCGCACTCGCCGCGATTCAACGCTCGGCGAAAGCGGTTTCGAGATTTGCTGAGACGCATATCCGCCAAGGGCCTACGTCGCGCGAAATGGCCCGGGCGACTCGAATGGCACTCGGGTCAACCGGCGTTTCTCTTCGATGCCGCGCACAACGCGGATGGCTGCAGGACGCTGGGCGCCTACCTGGATGACTTGGCGTTTCCCGGGGCGTGTCGTCCTGTTGTTTGGGACGATGAAAGACAAGGACCATCGTCGGATGCTTGAAGCATTCGACAACAGAGTGGCCCGGCGCGTCTACGCAACACCGAACACGCGACGCGCCGCAAACCCTGAGCGCCTGGCCCGGGTCCGAGAGGGTACAGTGGCACGGAGCGTTCGCGACGGCCTGAGCCGCGCCAAACGAGCTGCCGGCCCCCATGGCCTCGTCGTCGTGGCGGGCTCGATTTCCTAGTCGCCGAAACCCGAGGCCTGGTCAAAGGGCGTTCGCACGGACCCATTAATTGCGATGTGATGCCGGTCGGGCCTACGGCCCGTCAATTGGTCCCGCCCCACCCCCACGCTATCGCCTATCCCCTTTTCTGCGCTACAACCGGGTGCGATGAGTGTGTTCTTGCAGGCTTGTCGGCGGGAGCCGACTCCGTACACGCCGATTTGGATCATGCGGCAGGCCGGTCGCTATCAGCCCGAGTATCGGGCGCTCCGCGAGAAGGTGAGCTTCATCGAGCTCTGCAAGACGCCGGAGCTCGCGTGTGAGGTGACCGTTCGCGCCGTCGATCAGCTTGGCGTCGATGCGGGGATCATCTTTGCGGACATCCTTCTCGTGCTCGAGCCGTTGCACATCGGCTTCGAGTTCACCGACGATGCCGGGCCCAAGATCTTGAATCCCGTTCGCACCGCGGCTCAGGTCGATGGTGTTGCGGAGAGCATCGATGCCGCCGGGTCGCTCTCGTACGTCATGGACGCGATCCGGACCACTCGAAAGGAGCTGAAGGTTCCTCTCATCGGGTTTGCGGGTGCGCCGTTCACGCTCGCCTCATACGCGATCGAGGGTGGCGGCTCGAAGAGCTACTACGAAACGAAAAAGCTGATGTACGGCGACGAGGGTTTGTGGAATGCCTTCATGAAAAAGCTCTCCGGCGCCGTCGCGGGCTATCTCGTCGCTCAAATCGATGCGGGGGCCCAGGCGGTGCAGCTCTTCGACAGCTGGGTAGGGTGCCTTTCCCCATCGGACTACCGCCGCTACGTGCTGCCGCACACGAAGGCGATCTTCGATGCGCTCCCTAAGAGCGTCCCGGCGATCCACTTTGGGACTGGGAATCCCGCTCTCTACCCATTGATGAAAGAAGCGGGCGGGGACGTGATCGGTATCGACTGGCGCGTCTCGATCGACGATGCGTGGTCGATGCTTGGGGACGACGTAGGTTTGCAGGGGAACATGGATCCGGCCGCGCTCCTGGCGTCCACCGAGGTGCTGCGTGTGCGGGCGTCCGAGGTCCTCGACAGTGCGGCAGGTCGCCCCGGCCATATCTTCAATCTAGGCCACGGCATCATGCCACAAGCGTCGGTCGCTCAAGCGCGCGCGCTCGTCGAGCACGTGCACGAAGCCAGCCAGCGCCATACCTGAGGCGTGAGCCCACGTCCCTCTAGTTTTTCCGGACTCCGATGAAGTGGAACGTTAGCGCAAAGGTAGCGCCGAGCTGTTGACCGAGGACGCCCCCAGTCACCGAGTTGCCGCCCGAATCAGTCCCTCGAATCGCCAGACCGATCATCGACCAGTCGAAGGTCGCCGCGAACGACATCCAGCGGATGATCGGGATGCGAAGACCTGCGCCGAGCGTGAAGCCGCCTCCGTCGACGTTGGTATTCGTCAGGCCGAAGGGGTCGCCGTTGAATGTTTTGCTGTAGAACAAGTCGATGCGAACCATCGGGTGCACATACGGGATGAACCGGAAGATCCCCTGGATGTCGAGACCGACCTTCATGAGCTTGTAGGCGCTGTAGTTCGCTTGCCGATAGAAGCCACCGAGCCAGAATCCGCCTAGACCCAGACCGATTGCAAAACCGTACTCGGGACCGTTGAGTTTTGGTGCATCCGAGGGGGAAGCCCCGATGTCGATTGAAGTGAACTGGTCGGGGTCGTATGCGCTCGGGCCGGCGAAGGCCTCCATCCACAACCAGCCTTGCGTTTTCTTGTAGTACACGCTTCGCTTCTCTTCCTCCGGGGGAGCGGCTTCTTCGGGCGCGGGCGCCGGCTCGGCCGGAGCCGTCGCCTCGGCTGCAGTGGAAGCTTCCGACACGCTGCCGACCGCCCCTTCCTCCTGGGCGGACGCGGACGAAGCCAGCACTAGCGCGGTGCCAACGAACAAAACAACGTACTTCATCGGTTCTCTCCCCATGGTGACTCGGTGCCTTCGTATATTCCGTCAACTGGTCCTTGCAAATCGGACAGCGTCCGGTTTTCATCGGGGCCGACGATAACACAGAGACGAGGTGGTGTGAGAGCAGGTCCGCCCGGGGATGCATACGGTCAGTTGCGCAGTATTTTCGGCTCGACCGCAGGCTTTGAGACGCTCGTTTCGGGCAATCGTGTGACGTTGCTTCACGATGGCGAGCAGGCCTTCCCGGCGATGCTGGAGGCCATCGAGTCCGCCGAGCGTGAGATCTTGCTCGAAATGTACTGGTTCGGCTCGGACCAGGTAGGCCGCCAGTTTGCCGAGGCACTTTGTTCCCGGGCAGAGGCAGGCCTTCGTGTCCGGGTCATGTACGACGCCGTCGGGAGCATCCAGAGCGATGGCCGTATGTTCGCGCGCATGCGTGACGCAGGCTGCGAGGTTGAGCAGTACAACCCGATCGCCCCATGGCGGGCCCGCTTTCGGATCGGTGTCGTCAACAACCGCGACCACCGCAAGCTCCTCATCGTCGATCGGGGACTTGGATTCACCGGAGGTGTCAATCTCGCCGATGAGTGGGCCCCGGAAAGTGCGGGCGGCGGAGGTTGGCGTGACGACACCATCCGCATCGAAGGCCCCGCCGTGGAACAGATGCGGAACATCTTCATTCACGGTTGGCGACGCATCGTCGAACCCGCTTCAGACGGCAAGCCCTCCATGCCGCCCGTCGTCGAGATCCCGGAAGCGAAAGGCAGCCGCGTACGGGTCCTCGCCAACCACTATTTCGGGGAGCGGCGCGCGATTCGGCGCGCTTACCTGAGTCGCATCGCTAACGCGAAACGATCGGTCTACATCACGAACAGCTACTTCATTCCTGACGCGCGCATCCGTCGGGTCCTTGGTCAAGCGGCGCGGCGTGGGGTCGACGTGCGCGTGATGATCCCCGGCAAGAGCGACTCCGTTCCGGCACGCTGCGCTGGGCGAAGGCTCTACGGCCGTCTCTTGCAGGCCGGAATCAAGCTCTTCGAGTGGCAACGCTCGATCCTCCACTCGAAGACCGCGATCGTCGACGGCGAGTGGTGCACCGTGGGCACCTACAACCTCGACTATCGGTCCTGGCGCTTCAATCTGGAAGTCGTCGCGGCCATCGAGGATGCTGCGGTCGCCGGAGCGATGGAGCAGCGCTTCAACGAGGACCTCGAGCAGGCCAAGCCGATCTCCTACGAGCAGTGGAGGCGTCGCCCGCTCTTCGTTCGAGTGCTAGACCGTTTCTTCTACCTGTTTCGAAAAATGCTGTGACGTGGAACGCAAGCCTGAGCGCATCTACCTAGACCCGCTCGACGCGATTTGGCTGACGGTCGCCGAACGTGTCGGGTTTCGTGTCGAGCGATCGAGCGAGGTCTATGCCTCGACCGACGGACGAGGCACGATGGTCATCGGCACGTCAGACACCCTCGACCCGGACGACTGCCTAGCGCAAATGATCCTTCACGAGCTTTGCCACTCGTTGATCGAAGGGGCGGACAGCCTCGACGTTCCAGACTTTGGGCTCGACAATGAGACGAGCTCCGACGAGGTGCGGGAACATGCCTGTTTGAGGCTACAGGCATGGCTCACCGGCAAGCACGGCCTGCGAAGAGTGTTGGCCCCCACGACGGACTTCCGATGCTACTACGATGAGCTGCCGGAGGACCCGCTAGAGGGGGACGACCCGGTTGTCGCCGCCGCTCAAGAAGGAGCGGAGCGAGCGGCGGGGCGACCGTGGGCGCCGCATTTGGAGGAGGGGCTGCGAGCCACGGCGAAGGTGGTCGAGGCGGCCAGGGGGCTTGGAGCCCACGACCCGTCGGCCAAGAAACCCCCAATCTGGCGTTGAACACTGGCGCTGGCGCTGAACGCTGAACGCTGACGCTGACGCTGCGCTGACACTGACATCGCCACCGATCCCGCCGCCTGGCGCCCCGGGTGCCCCGTGATATACCGCCCCCGCTTCCCCGGAAGCCGGGAGGGGCTTTTCCCCCCGAAATCACACACATCTCCTAGCTCGATCAGTCGTTCCGGTGCCCAGGCTACTCGCTTGGGTTGTTCGACTGGGGAGATGGCAGCGCAACCGAAAGGAGAAACGAGCAATGGCAGAACCAACTCACGAGATCCAGGAAGCGCCAGAGCTGGCGGCCCTGGGCAGTCCTGATGTCGCATCGGGCGATCTACCGATCGGCCTTCGCCCCCTCATCGACGCCGGAGTTCACTTCGGCCACCAGACCAAGCGCTGGAACCCACGGATGCGCCCGTACATCTACGGCGTCCGCAATGGGATTCATATCATCGATCTCGACCAGACGGCGGAGCTCTTCAAGCGCGCCTTCGGGTTCGTGGCTGATGCGGTCTCGCGTGGTGGTCACATCCTGTTCGTCGGTACGAAGCGGCAAGCGGCCGAGATCATCTACGAAGAGGCAACCCGCGCCGGGCAGTTCTACTCGACCGGTCGATGGCTGGGCGGGACGCTCACCAACTATCGCACCATAAAGGGCGGCATCGACCGCTTGCGCGACATCGAGCAACAGGTCGAAGACGGCAGCATCAACTCTCTCCGCAAGAAGGAAGCACTGTCACTTCGTCGTGAGGCCGAGAAGCTCGAGAAGTACCTCGGCGGTATTAAGTTGATGGACGGCTTGCCAGCCGCTCTTTTCGTGATCGACCCGAACAATGAGCACATCGCCGTGAGCGAGGCCCGAAAGCTTCACATTCCCATCGTCGCGCTTACAGACACCAACTGCGATCCAGACCTGATCGACTTCGTCATCCCCGGCAACGACGACGCGATTCGCTCGATCAAGCTGATCACTTCTCGCATTGCGGATGCGTGCATCGAAGGCCTGCAGCGCCACCGCGAGTTCAGTCAGCATGATGGGGCACTAGCCCCCGACGGCGCGGGCGAAGGAGTGCAGGTCGAGTTTGCTCGTAAACGCGGCCCCTCCCCTTCGGGCACCGAGGCCTAAGGCCCCACGACAGGTAGGAATATGTCTGAAATCACAGCATCCATGGTGAAGTCACTTCGCGATCGCACGGGCGCCGGCATGATGTCCTGTCGCGACGCGCTTCGGGAAAGCGAAGGTAACGAAGACAAGGCGATCGAGGTCATTCAGAAAAAGGGCCTCAGCAAGGTCGCCAAGAAGGCAGGTGCGATCGCCGGAGACGGCCTCGTGCACGCTTACATCCATGGCGCGGGCCGGGTCGGTGTGTTGATCGAGGTCAACTGTCAGACCGATTTCGTAGCTCGTAACGAGGAATTCCAGCAGTTCGTCGAGGAGACCGCCATGCAAGTAGCGGCCGAGGCACCGCTTTTCGTCACCGAAGAAGACATTCCCGAGAACGAAATTCTGGCGCGCAAGGCGATCTACCGAGGTCAGCTCGAAGAGGAAGCCAAGGCCACTGGCAAGGAAAAGCCGGCCGCCGCGATCGAAAAGATCGTCGAGGGCAAGCTCGCGAAGTGGCAGAAACAGGCCTGCCTGCTCGACCAGTTGTCGATCATGGGGGACGAAAAAACCATTCGGCAGCGCTCCGATGAGCTCTCGGTCAAGATCGGAGAAAAGATCAGCATTCGCCGGTTCTCCCGGTACGAGCTCGGCGAAGGAATCGAAAAAAAGAAGTCGGACCTGGCCGCAGAGGTGACAGAGGCGCTAAAAGGCTCTTGAGTCATGTCTGAAGGGGCCAAGCTTACACGGGTGCTACTGAAGCTGTCTGGCGAGGCGTTGTCCGGTGGACCCGATGGCAAGAGCGTCGAGCCCGAAACACTCGCCGCGATCAGTGAAGAGTTGGCCGAAGTTCGGGCGCTCGGTTGCGAGATCGGGATCGTCATCGGCGGCGGCAACATCTTTCGAGGCCTCAAGGGGAGCGCCAACGGGATGGACCGCACCGCCGCTGATCACATGGGCATGCTTGCGACCGTGATCAATGGTATTGCGCTTCAAGATGCCCTCGAGAAGGCCGGTGTCGATACGCGCGTCATGAGCGCCCTCGACATCGAGGCGGTATGCGAACCGTACATCCGGCGGCGCGCCGTCCGGCACCTCGAAAAGGGCCGGGTGGTAATTTTCGTCGCTGGCACCGGAAACCCCTACTTCTCTACCGACACGGCCGCTGCCCTCCGAGCGATGGAGATCCGTGCCGACGCGCTCTGCAAGGCGACCAAGGTCGATGGGATCTACGATAAGGACCCCACCAAGTATGACGACGCGACGATGGTGCCGCGGCTCAGCTACGACCGATTCCTGATGGATCGGGTCGGGGTCATGGACGCGACCGCCGTGGCGCTCTGCCGCGACAACAACCTGCCGATCCGGGTGTTCCAGTTGGCGCAGCGAGGCAACATTAAACGGGTTGTCATGGGCGCTGACGTCGGTAGCCTAGTGACAGCAGAGGGTTGAGCCCTGTGATTCGAGGGACGGATGCTTGCTGAAACTTTGGAAGAGCTGAAAGACGGCATCGCGAAAGCGCACGAGGCGCTGAAGCGTGATCTCGCGAAAATCCGTGCCGGACGCGCCAACCCCGACATCCTCGATTCCCTCCGGATCGACTACTACGGCACGCCGACACCCCTCAAGCAGCTTGCATCGATTTCGGTGCCTGAAGCTCGCCTCATCGTGCTCAAGCCGTTCGATCGCTCGCTGATGCAGCCCATCGAGAAGGCGATCATGGAGACGCAGCTCGGCCTCAATCCGTCGAACGATGGGGAAATTATTCGCATCCCCATGCCTCCGCTCACCGAAGAGCGTCGCAAAGACTTGGTCAAGCTCGCGCGCAAGTCCAGTGAAGACAGCAAGGTCGCGATCCGTAAGGCGCGGCACGACGCCAAAGACATGATCGACAGCCTCCAAAAAGAAGGCGAAGTCGGTGAGGACGACGCCGATCGCGCCCGCAAAGAGCTCGAAGAGACCGTCAAGACCGGTACGGCGCGCGTCGACGAGATCGTCGGCAAAAAGGAAGCCGACATCCTCGAGGTGTAATACGCTGGCCTCATGGCGTGGGGGCGGCCGGGGCTCACGAAGGACCTCTTCGGGATCGACCTGCGTTCCCTCGCCGTGTTTCGGCTAAGTCTCGGCGCCGTGCTCTTGTGGGAGCTGTTCGATCGGATGAAGGGGCTCGAGGAGCACTACACCCGCGACGGCCTAGTGCCTGGCACGGTCCTCGAGTCGCTCGCCGCACACCCGGTCTATTCTCTGCACCTCCTCGGCGATACCGTGGCGTTCCAAGCGACTCTCTTCGCCATTGCTCTGGTGGCGGCCTTCATGCTGTTCATCGGCTGGCAAACGCGGCTGGCGACGGTCGTGTCGTTCGTGCTCGTCTTATCGCTTCATTCACGGAATCCACTTTTGCTTCATCACGGGGATTCGCTCATTCGCTTTCTCTTGATGTGGAGCATGTTCTTGCCTCTCGGCGCGCTCGTGTCAGTGGATGCGAAGCGTCGTTCGGCTCCTGCTGTCGCCTCGCCCGTGCTCTCGATCGGCAGCGCCGCGCTGCTGCTCCAGGGATTTTTCGTCTATCTGATCGCGACGATCTCGAAGCTTCAATACGATGCGTGGTGGGAAGGCCGCGCCCTCTACGCCGTCGTCAACAAGGCGAGCTACGCGCGCCCCCTCGGCGAGTATGTTGCCCAGTTCCCCGCGCTCCTCGAGTTTTTCAGCCATGCGACCCTCTTGATCGAAGGCGCGATCCCCCTTCTGCTGTTCAGCCCGTGGCGAAGGGATCTCTGCCGCGTGCTCGCCGTGCTGCTCGGCATCGGATTGCACGTAGGCATCTTTTTGGTCGTGGACGTTGGGACATTTCAGCCCATCACGGCTCTCGCGCTGTTTCCGGCGCTTCCCGCCTCGTTGTGGGAGCGCCTTGGCTGGCGTCTCGAAGAGAGCACGGTTGGGTGGCGCCCACGCCGCTGGTCCGAAGCGTTCGTTGGTTTTCTTCTCGTGTACTCCATCGCATCCAACGCGCTGGCGCTCGGCGCGGGCATGCGCACGATGCCCGAACCCGTGCAAACCGTGGGTCGCATCCTTCGCCTCGATCAGCGTTGGCGGATGTTCGCGAATACCGACGTCACGATTCAAGGATGGTGGGTCGTCATCGGAAGGCTCGATAACGGGACCGAGTTCGACCTCCTTCACGGCACCCCGGAGGTGAGTCTCGAGCGCCCCGAACGGTACTATCGGGAGATGCCGAACATGGCGTGGCGTACGTATTGGGCTAGCATTTCGCGCGATCATTACTCTTCGTTTCGCCCGTGGATGGGCCGATACTTTTGTCGGTGGTGGAACCGTGACGCTGAGCCCGCCCTCCAGGTGCAGGCCGTGCGCGTCGTCTTCGTCCAGGAGCTGAACTACAAGCCAGAGCTCGGCGGCATCGTTCGCCCTAGGCAGCTCGTCGAAACCAACTGCCGCGACCTCGACGACATCGAGCACTAGAACGGACGCCCAAAGTTTACATAGAACCGCGCTCCGCCACCCTGATCGAGGCCGTACGCGAACCCGAGCCGCAATGTGTAGGACTGCACGTAGCCGAGCGTGAAGTCCATCAGCAGCTCGAGACCCGTGCCCTTGCGGAAGTCATTGAAGTTCAACGGTCCGAAGTACGCGTTTCCGTAGTCGAAGAAGACCAACGCGTACATGCGGTCGAAGAACACCGGTACGGTTCCTGGGCCACGCAGCACGCGCGTCAGGGGGAATCGGTATTCGGTCTGCACCAGTTGGAAACGGTCGCCGATAATCGAGAACGCGGGGTAACCGCGCAAGGCGACCCCCCCGAGCTGTTCGAAGTTGAGGATCTGTTCAATGAGCGAAGTGTCCGGAAACCCTCCCAACGCAAAGATCCCTCTCTCGCCACGACTATCCTCGCCGGCCCCGCCGCCGTAGCGGACCGCGAGCACTTGGTGCTGGGCCCACGGCATCTCGATGAACCGCCGGATGAACCAAGAAGCGGTGATGCTTCGAAACCGACTCCCGATGCCGGGGTGCGCGAAGGAAAGGCTCGCCCCCAACGTGCGACCCTCCGACGGTGTGTAGTCGAACGCGTGGCGGCGGACGTCGTTGTAGCTCCACGAGAGCCTGATGTCCGCGTTGAGGCCAGTTGGAGGAAAGCGTGGTGGCGGAAAGTTGGGGTCGAGTCTCCCATCGAAGTCGGTGAGCGAGCGTGCCCAGGTGAGTCCATAGCTCGCCCGGACGCGGTTACTGTAGAACGAGCGCGGGATGACGTAGCTCGCCGACAGACGGCCACCGTACAAGTCTTCGACGTACCGCAGCGCCTCCCCGTTGACGACGAAGCCCCCTCGCGGCACGACGCGCCGGAACAGCGACAACGAGAGATCTGGCGGCAGGCGTCTGAGCGTGTAGCTCAAGTCCGCGTTGACGTAGCCCTCAGCCAGGCTGACGCCGAGTCGCGCGAAGAACGAGTGAAACCCCGCGGCGTCGACGCCCTCGGTGAAAACGCCCAACTGGCGCCCGAAGGCATCATCCTCCAGGTCGATCCCCCAGAAACGCGGATAGAGGCTCCTCGCGGCCACGTACCGCGTTCCGATATCGGGGACGATTCCCTCGACCACATCGGCGGGAGAGCGGTCATCGACGTAGAGGGGAGCAGGTCGATCCGAGTGTGGGTCGAGGTTGATCATGAAGATGTCGTACCCGATGCTCGTGTAGCCTATGTATGCAAGCCTTGCCCCATCCGGGGAGGGTGCGGGCGTATACGCACCCGAAACCAAGTTGGTGATTTGAAGAAGCCGTCCGGTGCCCGGCTCCCAGGCGTAGATGTTGGCGATGCCGGTGCGGTCGCTCGAGAAATACAGGCGACTGCCGTCGGGCGCCCAAGCAGGACCCGTGTCCATCGCGCGGTCGTCGGTGACTCGCGTGACCTCGTGGGTCTTCAGATCCATCACATGAATGTCGCGGTATCCGCCTTCGAGCCACACGCTGTACGCGATCTTCGTCCCATCCGGGGAGAACCGCGGAGTGTACACCTGCTCGAAGCGCCCACTTGGCACCAGGACCTCCTGGGTTCCTTCGATATCCTCGAGGCTTGCGATCCACAAGCTCTGCGTTCCCGCCGAGTTTCGAACGTAGGTGATTCGTTCCCCGTCCGGTGAGATGTCCGGGTAGCGTGCGCGAAGACCGTGGGTGAGTCGTACCCGCTTCGAAGGTTTGCGAGGCTCGTACCGAAACAAGTCGAAGAAGAAGTAGATGTTGGTCTTGTACGCGTCGGCCGACTCGAAGTAGTAGCTCCCGTCCGGATGCACCGTCGGGTAACTCTCCCCCGCGCTCCGTACGAGCCTCTCGACCCGATTGCCATCGGCTAGATCCATCCGGCGGATCTGAGGGTCGCTGCGACCATCGGCGACGTAATAGATCAACCGGTGATCGTCGGCGAAGCGGAGCCCTCGCACGACTTGTCCCTCGGAGGTCAAACGCGTCCCCTTGACGATCCCTCCCTTCATGACTGCTCGAGCGACTTCCCCGTAGTGGACCTTCATGTCGTCGATCCACATGGCGTAGAGCTCCGTGAAAGTTCCGCCCGTGAGACGTTTGGCCATGCGGTTGACGCTGAAGGGAATCGCGCGGCTTCCGTACCATTCAGCCATGTCTTCGATGAAGCCCTCTCCATACTGCTGTACGAGCCAGCTCACGAAGCGCGATCCATACAAGTACCAGATGTTGCTCTGCGGCCAGTAGTCCGTGCGGTTGTTGAGGGTGTCGAAATGCAAGATGTTGTCTTCGAGCACCGCCATGCGCATGTACATCTCGAACTGGGTCGAACGCAGTCGTCCACCGGAGGTCAGGGCCGACTCGTAGTACGTCGCAATGCCTTCGATCAGCCAGCGAGGCTGAAGTAGGTTTGGCGCCCATACCCTTCCGAAGATCTCGTTGATGATGCGAGGGATCCCGCCGATGTAGTCTTGGTGGACGATGTGGGTGTGCTCATGGGTCACGAGCACCGTCATCCAGTCATCGAAGTCGCCGAGGATTGAGAGGTCGTCCGGCGCGCTCGCAAAGAGTCGTATCTGGTTGTAGTGGAGAGGGGTTGCCGAGCCGTTGGCGAAGCCAGACTGGTCGGTAAGGGTGATCTGGACTCGCTTTTTCGGTTGATGGCCAAAGAGGGGCACCAGCCGTTGATTGGCCTGTTCGGCTATCTCGAGGACCCGCCGCGCCAATAGTCCTAGTGGCTCGGGATAGTGGACCTCGAAGTGCTCGGTTTGGACGGTCCGCCAGCGCCTGGTGAGGTCTTTCGTCTGGGCTCCCACCGGATTCGCCCCCAAAAACACCAGCAGACAAGCCGCGACAGGCGCCGCTCGGGCCATCTTCTTGTTTCTAGCACGGCCCTCCTGGCTCCCCATAGGCGCGAATGATCCGTCCTTCCTCGGCCAAAGGCTTGACCGCTAGTAGGGCCAGCTCCTAGCCTTAACAGTGATTGGGGCTGAAGTTTCGTTAAAATGGGGTCGGAGCTAGGGGAGTTGGATATCGAAGGTTTGACGTTGCCGTTGGCGCTGCGTTTCATCTCTGGAAAGTACCAGGGCGGAGAGTTTCCTCTTCCTGACGACGGGGAGATCGTCATCGGGCGCTCCAGCGAGCTCGACATGGTCCTCGTCGAGGACATGGTGTCGCGCCGCCATGCGAAGATCTCAATCGAGGCGGGAGACATATTCCTAGAAGACCTCGGGTCCACGAACGGGAGCTTCGTCAACGGCGAGAAGGTGACTCGCACGAAGCTCGCGGAAGGTGATCGAATCCTGATTGGGACGAGCATCATCAAAGTCGTCGCCTCGGAAGGCTCGAGTTCCCTTCAAGACGCCAAGGCGCATATGGAAGATGTTGCGAGTGTGAAGCCCGCGTCCTCGGCCAGCACGATGACTGGTTCGATCGCCGAAGTCGCGCTACCCGACCTGCTACAGCTCTTCAGCGCCTCGAAGAAGACGGGCGTTCTTCAGATCACCACCGAGAGCGACGTCGGTTCGATCTACCTCGAAGATGGCATGGTCCAGTTCGCAGCGGTCAACGGGGACGAGTCCGTCCCTCCAGACAAAGCGTTCTATCGCATCCTCGTTTGGGACAAGGGCACTTTCGATCTACTCCCGAAAGTGGACCGCGAGTTTCCCACCACGATTCAAATGAGCATCGAGGGTCTCCTGATGGAGGGCATGCGTCAGCTCGACGAGATGAGTCGGTTCGGCGACGCGCTCCCACCCCTTCAAACGCGCATTTCGATCCCCTCGCCGTTAAAGAAACCGCTGCGCGATGCGTCCCCGGAGGAGCTGGACGCCATCCAACTTGCTCTCAACCAGGGGACGTTGGTCAACATGATGAACCACAGCGGCAAACCCGACTCGGAAGTCGCCGAGATCGTGGTCGCCCTGCTCGAAAAAGGCTACCTAGCAGCAGGCTAGGTAGGTGATAGCGTGGGGGTGGTGGGGCTCGTCAGGAGCCTTACTAGCAAGCCCTCTGAGTACTCGGTGAGCTCGGTGAAAACAACGCCCATACCGGACGGGTCATCCTGGACGCGGACCACCTCGCCTGAGCCTTCTATCGTCTCCACGTCATCCATGATGACCGTGAACGTGAGATTGACTTTGGTTCCAAGGGGCAGTGGGTCTTTCGAGCGAATGAAGACGCCCGAGCGGGACACATTCGTGACGTATTCGTGGACGAACGCATCGAACGACTCGAACTCCTTGTTGATCGTGAGCCGTCGGTCGGTGCGTTGGTCGTCGCCTTGGCTGGCCATCGGTTTCCGTCAGGCTCCGGTTAGATCGAACTGCTCTAGATGATAGTCGTTTCGGGGGTTCATTTCGACACGCCGTTGAAAACGCCGAGCGGCCTCCTCGACGGACGCTCTTTCCTCCCGTTCGAGCATGTCGCATACCGCGGGATGCGCGCTGATTATGATTTTGTAGCCCGCAAGGGAATCCCGTTCTCTTCGCATCTGCCGGAAGATCTCGTGGCAGACAGTTTCTTTCGATTGCAGTAGTCCGGTTCCATCGCAGAAGAAGCAGGGCTCGTAGAGTGTCCTCCCGAGGGATTGCCGGGTTCGCTTTCTCGTCATTTCGACGAGCCCGAGGTCGCTGATGCGAATCGCGGTCGTTCTCGACTTGTCGTTCTTGAGAGCCGCGAGCAGCGCCTTGAAGACTTTCTCTCGGTGCGCGTGCCGCTCCATGTCGATGAAGTCGAGCACGATCAGGCCCCCAATGTTCCGAAAGCGGAGCTGATAGGCGATCTCACGCACCGCCTCGAGGTTGGTCTGAAGAATCGTCTGCTCGACATCGGCTCCCTTTCCGGTGAACCGGCCGGTGTTGACATCGATCGCCGTCAGCGCTTCGGCATGATCGATCACCAGGTGGCCTCCTGAAGGCAGCTGAACCTTGTGCGATAGAGCTCGGGTGATCTCTTCTTGGATGCCGTATTCGTCAAACAAGGGCTCGTACCCCTCGTAGAGACGCACGTCGTTGGCCCGTTCCGGAAGGAAAAGCGTCAGGAACTCCTTCAGACGCTTGTATTCGTCAGGGTCGTCGATGATGATTTCGCCGACCTCCTCGGTGAACAGGTCGCGCGCTGACTGAATCACAATGTCGGGTTCCTCATGGATGAGCGCGGGGATCTTCTTGACGCGGACGCGCGCCTCTTGTGTCTGTTCCCAGAGCTTGACCAGGTAGCCAATGTCCGCCTTGAGCTTCTTCTTGGTGAGTCCCTGGGCAAGCGTCCGGACTACGACCCCGCCCTGGGGTGGCTTCACCGAGTCGATGACCTCCTTGAGCCGGCGACGTTCGCGGTCGTTTCCGATCCGCTTCGAGACGCCCACGTGGTCGAACATAGGCATGAACACGACGTAGCGCCCTGGCAGCGAAACGTGGGCGGTCACCCGGGCCCCTTTGGTGCCGATCGGCCCCTTCGATACCTGGACCATGAGCTCTTGGCCTTCGGTCAGGAGATCGCGGATCGGGGTCTTTCGGGACACTCGGTTCCGGCGTCCCTTGGTGGGCCGCTTGTCGCTTTTCTCGCCCTCGTCCTCGGTGCCCGGCTCGGCCTGGAGGTCTTCGACGTGAAGGAAAGCCGCACGGTCCAACCCAAGATCGATGAACGCGGCCTGCATCCCTGGAAGGACCCGTGTCACACGGCCGAGGTAGATGTTGCCGACTGTGGATCGGTGATGCTTTCGCTCGACATAGAGCTCTCGGAGCACCCCGTCGGCAACGAGACCAACGCGGATTTCCCCGATGTCAACGTTGATCAGAAGAGTGTCTTTCGCCATTCGGAAGATCTAGTTCTTCTCGAAGATCTGCTCGATTTCGGCCTGCGTGCTCTCTTCGGTTCTGGATCGCGCGACTGCGATCTCCTTCACGACGAGATTGCGCGCAGTTTCCAGCATTTTCTTTTCGCCGAAGGACAGAGATTTCTCTGCCTGCAGCCGGTAGAGGTCACGCATGACCTCCGCCACGTCGAAAACCGAGCCGGTCTTGATCTTATCCATGAAACCGCGGTACCGGCGGTTCCATGTCTGGTTGTCGAACACGACCGGCTGCTCTCCGAGCAGCGCGAAGATCTCCTTGATATCGGTTTCTGAGATCGGGGGCCTGAGCCCTACCTTCCGAGCTTGCGCGACGGCCACCATGATGGTGTCGTTGTTCTTTCCGTCGAGCGGCCTCAGCACGTAGAACTCCATCTTTGCGGTGCCAATTTTCCGCTCTTCGATCGAGACAACTTCGGTCACGCCTTGTTTTGGGTAGATGGCCTTATCGCCAACTTTGAATTCGTGTGTTCCCGCCTGCATCGGGACTCCTTATCGCCAAAAATGTCCACTTACGCCTGCGTTTTGCAGGCGCTAGGTTGAACGGGCGCTGCGTGGTGTTTATTTCCGGCCTCAGCGTCGCACTTCGCGCGTCCCCGCCCTTTCGGTGGAGCCGGGTATTCCCCCAGCCGGGACCAAATATAGTCCGAGCACGCACGCGACGCAACGCGATCGGGGTCGTACCAACCACCTGAAGTCGATCAGAGCGAGCGAACCGATCGCAAACGCGATCCTCTCGTTGCGAACTTCTTCAGCTTTTCAGTGTGGTCTGATAGATTGACGTTCATCAACGATTCCAAAGTGTTGAGCTCTGTTGTTGCAAAAGTTTTCACTCAAATACATCATAGTTATGTATAATTCATGTGCGGTTCCGCTTGACACGTGAAGTGACGTGACAATACGGTACGTGCACCTGCAATCTTGACCCACCTTGGAGGAGGTCGAAATGGCGACTGCAAAGAGACGAACCAAAAGAAAGGCCGCTAAAAAGCGTCCTGCAAAGAAACGCGCGAAGAAGCGCACAACCAAGAAACGCGCAACGAAGAAGCGCGCAACCAAGAAGCGCGCAACGAAGAAGCGCGCAACCAAAAAGCGCACAACGAAGAAGCGCACAACCAAAAAGCGCACAACGAAGAAACGTGCGAAAAAGCGCACAACAAAGAAGCGTGCGAAAAAGCGCACAACGAAAAAGCGTGCAACGAAGAAGCGTGCAACCAAAAAGCGCGCAACGCGCAAGAAGAAGTAGCGCACTTCGTTGGGTCGACCTTCGGGTCAACCCAGGGGTCACCTCAGGGTGGCCCCTGGCCTGAGGCCCCGGTTTTTCGGGGTCTTCACGCAGTCTGTCGTGGCGATTCCCTCTTGGGCCTTCTCGGATTTGGGGGGTGTTCGTCTGCTGACGCCCCGGCCTTTCGGCTAGGGCGTTGGCGTTTAAGCCTTCTTCTCCTTCTTCTCCTGCGTCAACAATCGCGCCAGCCGGTCGGCTTCCACGCGCACGGCGATCACTTTCTCGCGGTCCAGGGAAACCGATCCCATCGCGCTCCCTTTTCGCTTATGTACGAAGCGGCGCGGCGCGTAGAGGACATCCACGACGAGCTCGCCACGTAGATCGCTGAAGTGAGCCGCTAGCGTGGCGGCGTCCACGAGGGCTTCGGGCGAGCACGACTTGCCCTTGGCGAGTGGCACCACCACGTGGGCTCCGGTGACTCCACGCGCGTGAAGCCACAAGTCTTGGGGCCGCGCGACCCGTAGCGTGAGCCGGTCGTTGTCGGCGGCGCTCCGACCCACGAGGACCTGGGTGCCGTCGGTCGCGGCGAACTCACGGTAGGGGCTGCGGCCTCCTGCCTTTCGCCGCTCGCGTGCCTCCTCTTTCGGCGACGTCGTCGCGATGCCGAGCCCCGCAAGCTTCGCGACCAAGGTCTCGGGGGTTTGGTGATCGAAATGCTGTTTGAGATGCTCGAGCGCTTCGAGCTCGGACTCCACCGCTTCGAGTCGATGAGGCGCCACGTCGAGACCCCGCTTCAGGCGTTTGGACTTTTGGAAGAGCCGTTGCGCGAGCTCGGGTGGGCTCGTCGTTGGGTCGAGTTCGATGAGGACCGTTCTCGGACTCTCGTCCCAGGTCTTGGCCTCGAACGAGCTTGAATTCGCCGGAATTTCCGCCGAATAAGCGAGGATGAGCGTTGCCCGCTCGTGCAGCTTGTCGGCCTGTGCTGCCCGTTTGAGGTCCTGAAGGATCGCGTCGCGCTTCTTTGAAAGTCGCTTTTGATGTTTCTCGACCAGGCGGCTGAGATGGTTCTTTCGGGCCGCGCGATGGGCACTTAGAACGGCGTTTCCCGACTCCCGAAGCGACGCCAGATCGCACTCTCGGAAGTGCTCATCTTCGCTGAGGCTGATCGGCTGTGCACCAGGGGAGCGCACAATAGTCGACCCGTCGGCATCCGCGAGCCACCAGCCCCCGTGCGGCTTTCGTGGAGCGCAGACCAAGGAATGCGTGGTACCAGCCCGTGTGAGCGAGACGCGGATGAAGCGATTGCTCTGCTCGATGAGGTCGATCGTGGCACCCGTGGCATGGCGTCGAAGCTGTGAAATAGCCTCGTGGGCGTGCCGTCCCCGAGGCCGGTCATCGATGATCCCTACCCCAAGAGCCCCGGGATGAGTCGATAACACCAACACCCGATTCGTCTGGTCGACGCGAATCGTGACGCACAGGAGCCCGGGCTCCGGCTGATCTACACGTTCGATCTTCGCCGTCACACCTGCCCTTCGGACAACGACTGCAAGAGCTTGGCCTCTCGAAATGCCTGGCCGGATTCGATCGACACGAACGCGCGCACAGCGCCGGAGTGCTCGAGCTTGTCGACCACCTCGAGCAGTTGAGCGTGCGAAAACGAGCGTCGAAGGCCTTCCGCACGAAGGGATGCGTAGAGAACGTCTGCATTGGGCACGGGGTCGTCGATCGCGTCGAATCCTCCCACCACAGAGAGCGAATTGGCCATGCTTTGCAGCGATTCGGGCTCCCACAGGCCAGTGGGCCACCAAACCACCGTGCGACCCTCCACTCTCGGGACCCGGGCGAAGTAGTCTCGCAGCCGCTCGCGATCGCGCGCCCCGGTGGTCACTGTCGGGCCGGTCGCGATCACGACGAGCGATGCCTCGAGTGCGTCCGCTGCTTCCGATAACCAGCGCAGTCCTCGTTCGAGCTCGCCGTTCGGCCGTAGCGGGCCGTCGGGAGATCGCCAGCAGGTCTCGGGGGCTCGAAGGCCGAGCTGGAAGCTGGGGGGCAGTTCGCGTCGCCAACGTGCCAGAGTGGTCGGCTTGGGCAACGGCGCGATCGGGGCCAGCTCCGCGTAGCGTAGTGCTGACACATACTTTGGGCCCGGTGGCCGTTCGAGGAGGGCGCCAGCAAGGAGATTCATCGACGAGAGGGTAGTCGCAGCGCCAACACAAGCAAAGGTGTTGATGCGACGTCGATTGAAGCGGCCGAACCGTCGGTGTAGGCTTGGGTCGAGCTCCAGGAGTTCCTTCGATGGTGCAGATTGCGGGCTGCGGAAAACGCTGGAATCGAGTCGACGTCGTGACGCCGTCTGAGTGGCGCGCCGCGACCGATGCCGTAATCTTGGCCGCCCGCCTCATCGCCCAGCCGGAGGAGCTTCTGGTTTGGCTGGATGAGTCGTGCGCGCTCACCGTCGCTCAGAGCGGCCCCGGGAAAAGCCTCGGGATTCGTCTCGGTGCCTACACCCTGGTCTTGTTCGATCAGGACGGACAACTTCTCAAGACGTTGCCACTCGGTGGAATGTCTGCCGAAGAGATCAGGTCGTGGCTTTCCAAACAAGGGTTCGACACGACCTCGGAGGCGGATCTGCCACCGTCACCGAGTTCTGCCGCGCTCTCGAACCTCGACCGAACGATCAGCAACGTACACGAAGCCATCGGCCACATTGCGCGGCTGACGCATGGCTCTAGCGCCGTGCGTACCGACCCGGAAACCCTCGAGACGACCACAACGATTCGCTTGACGAGTCGAGAGGGCGAGTCGGCGAGACTGATCGTGGTGGGGTTCTCGCCGGAAGGCGAGCAGGGGGAAATCTTCGTGCGTACCGAGCCGGGGCATGGCGAGCCAACCGACCTCCGGCTGGCGATGCGCGACCTTGCGACAAAGAGCGATGTCGATGCACAGGCGACGATGATCGAGCTTTTCCTGCACAAATCCTTGGAACGAGCGTACGCTTCGCTGAGCCGGGAGTGGCGGTCTCGCCGGCCTTCGAGGCAGTAATTCCGGTCAGGCTGTGCGCATTGACGAGGGGTGTTTCGATGGCCTACAACTCCCGAGGGGAACCAGAGCATGGAGCAAGCTCGCAATTACGTCTGCACGGAGTGCGCAAGCGCAGTCCCGTCGGGGCACAAGTTCTGTGGGGCGTGCGGCGCGGGGGTGCCGAACGAAGCGCAGACGCTCGAAACCAGGTATTTCGGAGCCATGCAAATACCGGGCAAGGCACGACTCATCGTGGTCCGTGGGGACGAGGCGATGGGAGAGGGGCTCAGCTACCTATTGCAGGCTACCGAGCACGTGGCCGGCCGTGAGGCCGACCAGATTCCGTTTCCTAGCGACACCTGGCTCAGTCCTACCCATGCAAACTTCGTGTACCGGGGCGACAGACTGGTCGTCCGGGACGAGGGCAGTTTGAATGGCGTCTACATCCGCACGCGCGGCGCGACACCGATTCAGATCGGCGACCACTTCCTATGCGGCCAGCAACTCTTTCGAGTTGATGCGACCCCCAGAGACACCTCGGGGCCTGAAGCCGACCAAACATATTTCTACTCGTCCCCGAGGCGTCCGAGCGCGTTCCGAGTCACGCAGGTTCTCGAAGGCGGTATGGATGGGATCGTTTGCTGTGCGAACGAGCGAACGGTCGAAATCGGTCGGGAGGAGTGCGACATCAACTTCCCGGATGATGTGCACATGTCCCCGCGTCACGCGCGTGTCGAAATGTCTGGCGACACGCTAGAGCTGGTCGATGCGGGCTCACAGAACGGGACGTTCCTCCGAATTCGCGGCGAGCGTGATCTCAGCCACGGGGACTACCTGTTCCTCGGGAGGAACTTGCTTCGGGTGGAGGTGACCGCGTGATCGTTTGTTCCCGGTGCAGCAAAGAGAATCAGGACCACTACAAGTTCTGTCTGGGGTGTGGTGCGGAGCTACCGCGCGAGTCGTCGAAGCCGAGGTCGTTTTCCGCGCCGACGCCGCCGGGAGGAAGCTCGTCTGTCGGGACCGGCACGAAACCTCCGCGACCCATGCAAGCGGCCGAGGCAGTCGCGGCAGTCGATCCGGTCGCGCCGGTGGCGATCGAAGCCGATCTAACGCCGATTCAAGCGGTTCGGTCCGAACCGGCCGCCGCCGCCCTTCCGCCGGAGCTCGCTCCGCTCGGAGAAGAAACGGCGCCCTGCACCAATTGTGGAGCACAGGTTCCGGAGAATTTCCGTTTCTGTCATGTGTGTGGCCATGATCTCCATGCGGCGCCTGCGACGAATGGCCGAGGAGATGCCCCTGGAGAGCGAGTGTCGGCTCCAGCCGTGGCTGCTGCCCCCCGACCGAGTGCCGCGCGCGCCAGAGTGGTCCTCATCCAGCCCGACGGCTCCGAGGGCGAGGCATTTCCGCTCGGGGAAGGCGCCACGCTGATCGGACGTGGCACCGGCGGGATCTTCGCCAATGACGCTTACCTTTCGCCGGAGCACGCGGAGTTCCGATTCGAGGGAGACCAGCTGGTGGTCAAGGACATGGAAAGTCTCAATGGGATCTACGTTCGGGTCGAGCCCAACGTTCCGATCGAGTTGTTCGACGGGAGTGTCTTCCGTGTCGGGCAGGAGATTCTTCGCTTCGAGGCGCCGACCGCACCGGATCCTGCTCCCGACGGCACGCAGCTCATGGGGAGCCCCTACCAGGGCTTCCTGGGCCGGGTCTGTCTCGTCATCGGACGTGAAACGACTGGCAACTGCTTTCCCATTCCGCCCCAGGGGATTCATCTCGGGCGAGAGCGGGGGGATGTCGTCTTCCCAGAGGACGGATACGTGTCGGGTCTCCACTGTCGCATTCACTCAGAGGTTGGTCACATATTCCTTACCGACCTCGGCAGCTCCAACGGCACGTTCGTGCGCGTGCTCAACGAGTCGTTCGTTCCGAAGGGCACCTTCGTGCTCATGGGTCAGCAGTTGTTTCGAGCTGACTACTGAGGAATTCTTCGATCCGTTCGGCGATTCGATCTGGCTGCTCGACGGGTGCCGCGTGGCTCGCGCCAAAAATGACCTCGAGCTCAGCGTCTGGAATACCACTCACCATTTCCTCGGCGAGCGCCATCGGCGTAAAGGTGTCGTGCTCGGCTGCGACCACCAACGTGGGAGCTCGGACCTTGCCGAGGAAGCCATTCGCATCGTGTTCGCCCGCCAGTTGAAGCATGCGAAGAAAGATCTCTGGGTCCATCAGCGCAGCGTGCTCCCAGTAGCGTTGAAAGTCCTCCTCTTGAATGTGTTCGGCGTCGAGCTCTCGGCCCGCGCAGGCAACTCGAAAGGCGATCGCCGCCGGTACGCGTCCCCACACCGCACGCGCCAACCCTGGAAACGATCGCGTCCCTCGGATGAGGCTCGGAAGCACTTGGTCGAGAAAGTCCGTGCCGTGGAACGTCGTCGTGATGCGCCCGAACGTTCCGCACATCAACACGAGCCCGGCGACTCGCTCGGGGTGCTGGCGGTAGAAATCCAGAGCCACCTGGACACCCATCGAGTGGGCGACGAGGACGGCGCTTTCAATTCCGAGGTGGTCGCAAACGTCGCGGAGGTCGCGAGCCAGCTCTTCGATCGACAATCGGTCGCGGTCGATGGGGGGCCCGCTTCGCCCGTGCCCACGAAAATGCGAGTGCACCACCTGGTGGCGGGTAGCGAGCCTCGGTTGCAAGTAGCGCCACGCGAAGCCGTCGCAACCGATTCCGTCGATCAGGATGATTGCTGGCGTGCCCGCCCCGAGGGTCCCGACGAACAGACGCGTGCCGTCTGCCGCCTCGACGAAGCCCTCGCTGTCGTACTCCACGCCTGGGAGCTTACTTCTTTGCTACGTCTTCCGCGTCATCCGGGATATCGTTGACCGAGGGCAGCTTTCGAATTTCGGGCAGGGCGATCTTGACGCAACGCTGGACGATCCATGAGAGCGAGCGGTCGAGCCTTGCCGATTCGTGCTTGATGTCGTGTAGCATCGATTCAGGAAAGTAGAGGCTTTGCTTTCGCTTATCAGTCGTCGACATCGTGAAAAACTCCATGCGAGCGCGTACCATGTAGGTTGCGCCGGGCTCATGTATTGGGTGGTCCTACCCATGGATAGATGCAGTGTCAATGGCTAAGGTCTGAAATCCCATGCTCCCTCATAAATCCTCCCGCAAAAAGCGCGTCGTCATCGTGGGCTTGCTGGCCTTGGTGTTCGTCGTAGTCGCTGCATCCGAGGCCCCAGCGCGGCGTAGTCCGTTCCAGCCGCTCACGATTTTCGCTCGAGCACTGGCGTACATCGAGGTCAACTACGTCGAGCCCGTCGATCAGAAGAGCTTGGTGTACGGAGCGATACGGGGCCTGACCAGTGCGCTCGATCCGCATTCGGTGTTTCTCGAGCCCGAGGAATACGCAATTCTGGAGAGTGACGCCGAGGGCCGTTTCGCAGGAGTCGGTGTCGAGGTATCGATGCGAGACGGGTGGCTGACGATCCTAACGGTGTTCGACGGCGGTCCGGCGGACCAAGCAGGGCTCGAGCCGGGCGACCGTTTCTTGGCCATCGAGGGTGAGGATGCGCGCGATATCAGACTTTACGACGCCGTGCAGTTGATTCGCGGGGAACCGGGCACCGATGTGACCGTCACGATTCGGCGCGAGGGCAGCGAGAAGGCGATCGAGCGAACACTGACGCGAGCATTCATCGACGTCGATCCAATCGAGCTCCAGTACCTCGAACACGGCGTCGTCTACGTCCGAATCCGTGCGTTCCAGGACCGGACCGCCGCTCTGCTGAGTGAGGTGCTCGACCAAGCGGTGGCGGAGCTGCGCAGGAAGGGGGGAGTCGAAGGGCTGCTGCTCGACCTCCGGGACAACGGGGGTGGCCTACTCCACGAAGCCGTGCTGGTAAGCGACGAGTTCCTGTCTTCGGGCATCATTTTGACCACGCGCGGTCGAGGGGGAGAGCTCATCCAGAAGTTTTCCGCGCGCAGAAGCGGGACGCGTCCGAAATGGCCCATAGTGATCCTGGTCAACGAACAAACGGCGAGCGCAGCGGAGATCGTCGCAGGCGCGCTCAGCGACCATAAGCGTGCTGTCCTGGTAGGTACGCGCACGTTTGGTAAGGGCAGCGTGCAGAACATATTCGAGCTTCCCGGCGGCAGCGCGCTGAAGCTGACCATCGCCCGGTACTACACGCCGTCGGGCCGCTCGATCCAGGCGAAGGGCATCTTGCCCGACATCGCGGTCCAGCAGCCCAAAGAGGACGATCTGCCGGTGCCGATTCGCGAAGAGGAGCTCGAGGGGCATCTCGTGGCCAAGCCCGTGGAGGGGAAGAGCAAAACCCGGAAGGAATCCCCGGTTGCCCCGATGCTCCCAGTCGTCGAGACCTCAGCCGTCCTTGCCGACGACCCACAGGGTCAGCGCGGGTATCAAGTCCTGCGGCAACTCATGGGGCGGTAAGGGGGGCGGAGCCCTCCCGTCTTCGTGGTCGTGATCGTGGTCGTAGTCGTAGTCGTAGTCGACCACGATCACGATCACGACTGCGAGGAGCCGAGACTATCCCGCCTTCCGGCGCAATAGCCGAAAGGTGATGCCTTCGGTCGTGCCCGGGCGGCTTTCGACTTCCTCGAAGGCGGAGAGGTCGGTTGGAAAATGGGTGTCGCCCTCGATGTCCCGATCGATCGTCGTGAGATGGATTTCAGTCGCGAGGGGCAGCGCCTCTTCGTACAGGCTTGCTCCGCCGATGATGAACGGGCAATCGTCGGACGTTCGCGCGAGGTCAATAGCTCCCGTCAGGCTATCGCTCACCTCACAACCAGGGAACGAAGCTGCTTCGCCTCGAGAGACCACGATGTTGCGTCTCGACGGCAGCGGTCGTCCGATCGACTCGAACGTCTTGCGACCCATGATGACCGCATGCCCCTTCGTCGTCTTTTTGAAGTGCTTGAGGTCTTCGGGGACATGCCAGGGCAGGGTGCCGTCCTTTCCGATGACGCCGTTCTGGGCCAGTGCCACGATCAACGCGAGCGGCGCCGGTGTCTCGTCCGCGTCGGTCACACTGCCACCGCTGCCTTGATGCGTGGATGGGGGTCGTAGCCCTCGAGCGTGAAATGCTCGTAGCGAAAGTCGAAGAGGCTCCTCACACTCGGATCGAGCGTCACCGTGGGCAAGGGCCGTGGATCCCGACTCAACTGGAGGCGAGCTTGATCGAAGTGGTTCTTGTAGAGGTGTACATCTCCAAAGGTGTGCACGAATTCGCCAGGTTCGAGGTCCGAAACCTTGGCTAGCATCATGGTGAGCAGGGCGTAGCTCGCGATGTTGAAGGGAACTCCGAGGAACACATCGGCGCTGCGCTGATACAATTGACAGCTGAGTCGCCCTTCGTGCACGTAATACTGGAACATCGTGTGACACGGCGGGAGGGCCACCTGCTCTGCTTCCCGAGGATTCCACGCCGAGACGATGAGGCGACGACTCTGCGGATTGTCCCGGATTTGCTCGACCACATAGCTGAGCTGGTCGAACCCGTCGTGTTGGAATGAGCCGTCTTCGCGCTGGCTTGCCCCGAAGTTGCGCCACTGATGGCCGTACACCGGCCCGAGATCACCTTCCCTGCGACCGAAGCGCGCGGTTTGCTCGGTCGTCGCCCATTCATCCCAAATCGAAACGCCGACCTCTTGCAAGTGACTCACCTGCGTTCGACCGCGAACGAACCACAAGAGCTCATGAATGATCGACTTGAGGTGAACCTTCTTGGTGGTGAGCAGAGGGAAGCCGTCGCTCAAGTCGACGCGCATTTGGTACCCAAAGAGGCTTCGTGTACCGGTGCCTGTCCGGTCTTCCCGGTCGACGCCGTCTTCCAGCACCTTCCGCAGCAGATCGAGATACGCCCGCATGTCACTACTCTTCTTTGATCTCGACTTCGATCTGCTCGCGCGGCTCGTCGCGGCGAATCGAGTAGCGAACCAACGCTCGAAGAATGTCGTTGCGCTCGAGGTCACCTACCAGACGCTTGATGTCTTCGTAGATCGAAGGATCGGTGAGGAGGGCACCGATGGTACCTTTGCCTTCCCGCATTTCTTTGGTGAGGAAGGCGATATCGTCGCTCGCATTCTGGAGATTGGTCATGAAGGATTCGCCGAGCTCGCCGTAGATCAATTGATTGATCGTCCCGTCCCCTTCGCGAATGTCCGTCAGGATCGAGTTCAACTGTCCGAAGGTGTCTCGAATGTTTACGATCGCCTCGGTTCCCTCCGTGCCGTAGAAAAGCGCATGGGCCGTGCCTTTGCCGTGTTGGATCTCTTCGGTGATTAGGTTGAGGTTCTCCCCCAGCTTCGTTACCTGGCTTCCCGCCAACCTCAGGTTTTTCACGGCGCCTTTGACGTCACGGGCAAGCTGCTCGTCGGTCATCAGCGCCCCGATCGTGCCTTCGCCGCTGGCGAGCATCCCCGTCGCCTTTGCGAGGTTACGGGCCGTTTCCTTCAGGTCGTTCGAAAATTCCTGGTCGGCGAAGGGATCGGTCGCAAGTCGCAGGTTGTGCGCGGTGCCCTCGGCCTCGTACAGCGTACGCTCGGCGAGCGCCATGATGCCGCCACCGACCGATACGGGAATTGGTTCGTCGGGATCCCACTCCGGGTACTCGTCCGAGCCGACCGTAACCTCGATGAGGCGATCTCCGAGGAGCCCTTTGCTACCGATCGAGGCGAAGCTCGGTTGGACTTCGTCGTCCTCGCTCACCTGTACGGTTGGATCGCCGCGGAGGAGATGTGCGGCATCGTCGATCACGCGGAAATACACCTCGATGTTCCCAGATTCGCCAATCACGACCTCCGTTACGGATCCGACGTTGACGCCCGCCACGCGAACGGTGTTCCCTTTTTGCAGGCCTCCCACGTCTTCGAAGATCGCGTAATAGGTCGTCTTCGAGGCGAAGACGTTCTCTTGGGCTCCTATCGCGAAGGCGATCCCTGCGCCGATCGTCAGTGAGAACAAGACGAAAATGCCAACGCGAAGGCGAGTACCGGCGGTCGTCTTCATGTGTTGCCCAACGTAGCCCCTTACCCAGCACTCCTTAGCAGAGTTTCGGTATCCTCGTCGACCGGCGCGTTCCCCTCGATGAAGTCCCGCACGCGGGGATCATCCGAGGCCCTTACCTCGTCCGGCGTGCCGGAAAAGATCACGAACCCGTCCTGGATCATGGTGATACGGTCGCTGATGGCCAGGGCCGTATCCATGTCGTGTGTGACTACCACCGAAGTAACCTGCAGGCGCTCGTTCAAGTCGATGATGAGGTCTGCGATTCGGGTGACGTTGATCGGGTCGAGACCCGTAGTCGGCTCATCATAGAGCAAGACCTCGGGCCGAATCGCGAGCGCCCTCGCCAACGAGACCCGCTTTTTCATTCCGGCGGAAAGGTCAGCGGGCAGCGTCTCTTCGGTGCCAGGAAGCCCCACGTGCGCCAGCGATTCTCGTACGCGTTCGGAAATCTCCTTTTCGCTCATGTCGAACTGCTCGCGAAGACCGTAAGCGACGTTCTCCTTGGCGTTGAGTGAATCGAATAGCGCGCCCGCCTGGAACAGCATTGCGACACGCCTCCGGATTGGGGCGTACTGTGCCTCCGTGAGAGCCGAAATTTCTTGACCGTCGAAGAAGATCGCGCCGCCGTCGATGTCCAACAGGCCGATCAGCATCTTGAGCATGACGCTCTTGCCCTGACCTGAGCCTCCGATGATCGTCAGGAGCTCACCTTCCTCGATCTCGAGGTTGAGGTCTCGATAGACCACGTTCTGTCCGAAGGCCTTCTTGACTCCGCGGAACTCGATCAGCGACATCGGGCCAACTTTAGTTGGGGTTGCCCGGTGCGTCGACTACTGTCTCGAACATGCGCCGGGGCCTCGCTTGTGTCCTCTTGGGTGCCTCGCTCCTGGCGGGGTGTAGCGGGAAGTCGAATTGTGCGAATGCGGCAGCCCCGTATCTGGACGACTTTGGCAAGCTCAAGCTCCGCGCTCTGAGCCTCCTAGAGCTTCGAACCGACGTAGAGAGGCGACGTTTGCTCGCGAGGGCGTTGGAGGGTGACGAAGAGTCGCTCCCGCCGAACCTGAAGGCCGTCTTCGAGCGCATGCGCGAGGAGCATATCACCCTCACCGCCAAGGAGGTCGAAGTGGGTGAGGCGTCATTCTGGAGGATGCTCGAAGTCGCGTTCTCGGAGAACGAAAGCATCCTTCAAGGCGAGATCGTATTCATCGAAAGGGATGAGTCGACGACGGTTTTTCGCTATCCCCGGAAGCGGGAAGTACCGGCTGGGCTCCGTTGGCGCGGGCTCAGGCAACCCCGCACGTTCTGTGCGCTTGCAGACTGTCTCGTTGACGATGGCTCCGAGCCGTGCGTGCTAGTGCAGCTACGGCCGCGCGACCACGCCGGGAGCGCAGGGCTCACGGTCGGGTTCAAGCGCGAGCAATGAGGTTCAGGGCTGTGCCTCTTCGACTTCCAGGATCTTGTACGGGATAGCGCCCGATTCTGCGTCGGGCTCAAAGCAGCCGAGGATGCGAACCGTCTCGGTGGTGTATCGATAGCAGAGCGTCGGGTCCATCCCGAACCGTATCGCGACGTCAGCCTCTCCGGTCGCGGTGAGGGTCTCGACCGTCACCTGATCGGGCGCCGCGATGCGTTGAATGGTCGCTTCGTCGATAGTGCACAATCGGTCGCGTGCCTCCACGGTCATGTCCGGGTGGAACCACCTCTGGACGTCTTCGCTTGGGACACCTTCGACGCAGGTGCTCCGTATTCCCTCGAGCGCGCCCGTCAAGACCACTCTAGAGGCCCAGCTTCTGGTCCCTTCGCCCTGGTTCAGAATCCAGCGAAAACCGAAAGTCTGCGCCCAATACGACAGGAAGCAGCAGGACAAAATCACGACTCCGAGGCACCCGAGCCCTACCCAGAGACCGACGTTGCGCTTTTCTCCGCTCGGCGGGGTCGACTCAGGATCGCTAGGAAGCCTGTTGGGGTCTTCTGGCATCGGTTCCGCCGGGGCGTCGTCGTGGACGTTAGCGGCTCGAAGCCCCGCTGGAAAGCGGGTTCGATTCGCCTTGCTTCGGGCTTCGATTTGACCATTTGCCGAGCTTGACAGGGGGGGCGCTCGGGCCTAGCGTGCGGGCGCCCAGCCATGGCATTTGCGCTTACGCCGGAACGCGAACTACAGGTCGACGACATTGTGACCCGCTATCCCGAGCGTCGAGCATCGCTGCTGCCCCTGCTCTGGTTGTGTCAGCGTCAGAACGGATGGATCAGTCCGGAGGTCGTCGACTACGTGTCGCAGCGACTCGACCTTTCGACGGCCATCGTTCGAGGTGTGGTGACCTTTTACACGATGTTCTTCGACCAGCCGGTCGGAGAGAATGTGGTCTGGGTGTGTCGGACCCTCTCCTGTGACCTACGCGGTGGCAAGGCCATTCAGGATCACCTCGAGAGCAAGCTCGGATGCGCTGTCGGCCAAACCAGCGCGGACGGGAAGTTCACCCTCTTGAAGGCCGAGTGCCTCGCCGCTTGTGGCCAAGCTCCCATGGTGCAGATCAACGACTACTACTACGAGAACCTCGACGTGGGGCTCCTCGACCGAATCATCGATGCGCACGTGACCAAAGGGCCGGACGCAGCCGCACGAGAGTTTTCGACCTACGCGACCTTCGGGGCGCCCAGTATCGCTCCCAAGTCCGCCCCCCCCCCGATGCCAAGCGCGGAGGCCGTGCGGCTGGCCTCGCAGCCTCCGCCCGCGCCGGATCCGGCAGGTGAGGAGTCATGAGTGGCGCACCGAAACCGCTGCTCACAACGCGATACGGTATCGCGGACAGCTGGAAGCTCGCCAATGCTGAACGTGCAGGCGCCTACCGAATAGCAAAGCGAGCCCTCACCTCGATCGAGCCGGACAAGCTCAAGGAAGAGGTCAAAAAGGCCAATATCCGTGGACGTGGCGGGGCTGGTTTCCCCGCCGGCGTGAAGTGGGGCTTCCTCAACCCAGCGTCCGGCGAGGAGGTGTATCTCGTCATCAATGCCGACGAGAGCGAGCCCGGCACTTTCAAAGATCGCAGCATCATGGACCTCGACCCCCATCGACTCGTCGAGGGGGCGATCATCTCCTGTTATGCGATCGGCTCGCACGTGGCGTACATCTACGTGCGGGGCGAGCTTGCGTTTTCGGTCGCACGTCTCGAAGAGGCGATCGCCGAAGCGCGCCAGGCCGGCTATTTGGGTGACCGACCGTTCGGGGTCGATCACAAGATCGAAATTCATGTCCACTCCGGCGCGGGCGCCTACATCTGCGGCGAAGAGACGGCGCTCCTCAACTCCCTCGAAGGTCGGCGTGGCGAGCCGAGGCTCAAGCCCCCGTTCCCCGCGGTGAAGGGTGCGTTCGGCATGCCGACCATCGTGAACAACGTGGAGACGATCGCTGCGGTGCCCGACATCATCGAGATGGGTGGCGACGCGTGGTCGGCGCTTAGCCGGCTTCCAGGGGATGGTGGCGTTCGGCTCTACGGGATCAGCGGTCACGTGAAGAACCCTGGCCTGTTCGAGGCGCCTGTTGGCATCACGCTGCGCGAGCTCATCTATGACTACGCTGGCGGCATGATAGGCGACCGCCCACTCAAGGCCGTAATCCCCGGTGGTTCGTCGACGCCCGTCCTCGACCCGCGCCGCCTCGTCGACGCGCCCAAAGAGGACCATCCGCTTCATGCCTGGCATGGCCAGAGCGAGATCGACGTGCCGATGGGCGTCGATACCTACCGCGCCCTCGGGACCATGCTCGGTACCTGCTGCGCGATCGTCATGGACGACACGGTCAACATGGTCGATGCGTGCCGCAACCTAATGCGGTTTTACAAACACGAATCATGTGGGCAGTGCACGCCGTGTCGAGAGGGAACCGGTTGGCTCGTCGATGTGCTCGACAATCTGTGTGCGGGGCGCGGCAAGCTCGAGGATGTCGATCTTCTCGTCGACATCTCCAACAACATGATGGGGAACACCATTTGTGCGTTCGCTGACGGCACGGCCATGCCCATGCTGGGCCTAGTTCAGAAGTTCCGCGAGGAGTTCATCGACGCTGCCCGCAACGGGCTACCTGCAGAGGTTCGGCATGATGCCAGCGTACGCAGCATCGCAGGGAGGGTGGCATAACCAGCCCGGGTGCAGCGTTGTTCGTGGTGACGGCGATCTTCGCGATCGTCGGCGCACTGATTACCGTGGCGGCGCGTCGCCCCTTGCGCGCGGCCATGGGTCTGCTGGTGCACATCGCTTCGCTCGCCGGGATGTTTCTGACGCTGAACGCACATCTGCTCGCCGCCATCCAACTCCTCGTGTACGCCGGCGCGATCGTCGTTTTGTTCGTGTTCGTCATCATGTTGATCGGCCCTGAGACCGAGACTGGGCCGATCGAAGGCCTGCTGGTATCGCGAAGCACGGCGGCGGCGCTCACGCTGGCCGTTTTCTTGGTCGTAGCCAGCTCGGTAGGCAGCTTCGCTGCGCCCTGGGTTTCGGTCGAGGCGGGCTTCGGCACCGTCGAGGGCCTGGGGTTGGCGATCTATCGAGACGCGTTGGTCCCGTTCGAGTTGATTTCGATCACGCTGCTGGTGGCCGTCATTGGTGCGATTGCCATCGCACGGAGCCCAACGGAATAACGACGCGATGGGCATCAACGCATACTTGGCACTCGCTTCCATCCTGTTCGGCATCGGCGCCGTCGGTTTCCTGACGCGCCGGAACATGCTGATCCAGCTCATGTCGATCGAGCTGATGCTCAACTCGGTCAACGTGCTGCTGCTGGCTTTCAACCGCGCATATCCCGGCAATCACGACGGGCAGGTGTTCGCGTTCTTCGTGATCGCCGTGGCTGCAGCAGAAGCCGCCGTCGGCTTGGCTATCGTCATCGCTTACTACCGAGTCTGCAAAACGATCGAAACCGACAAGGCCACGCTGCTGAAGTACTGACCGCACTATGCACGTAGAAGCCTCCCCGCAGATCACGCTGCTCCTCATCATTCTGTTTCCGCTTGCGGGGGCGGTGGTCAACGGTCTGTTCGGGCGCCGTCTCCCTAGAAGCCTCGTGACGTTCATCGGAGTTGGCTCCGTAACCGCGTCGTTCGTGCTCGCGGTGGCAGCGTTCGCCGAATTGTTCGCCTTGCGGAGTGAAGGGGTCCACGAAGCAGCCCTCACGTATCAGTTTTACGAGTGGTTTTCGTTCAAGCTGCCGAGTGGCACCCAAGTCCCGGTCAACGTCCGGTTCGCAATGGACTCACTCAGCGGCGTCATGACCCTGATCGTGACCGGCGTCGGCGGTCTTATTCATCTCTACAGCGTGGGCTACATGTCTGAGGACAACGGGTACCCGCGATTCTTCAGCTACCTGAATCTCTTCATGGCCTCGATGCTGATCCTCGTTCTCGGGAGCAGCTTACCGGTGATGTTCGTTGGCTGGGAGGGCGTCGGCCTCTGCTCGTATCTCTTGATCGGCTACTGGTATGAGAACCGCGATTACGCTGCCGCAGGCCGAAAGGCATTCGTCGCCAACCGTGTCGGGGACTTCGGCGTATTGATCGGGATGTTCATCCTGGTCGGGGTCGCGGGGTCGTTCGAGTTCGCCGACATCAACGCGGCCGCGGTCGGAGGCCAATTCCGCGCAAATTTTCCACTGTGGCCCTTTGGCGTGGTCCCGAGCCTCGCCACGGTGGCTTGTCTGTTCCTCTTCTTGGGATGCACGGGCAAGAGCGCCCAGATTCCGCTCTTCGTCTGGCTTCCGGATGCGATGGCCGGTCCCACTCCGGTTTCTGCCCTCATCCATGCCGCGACGATGGTCACCGCGGGCGTGTATTTGTGTTGCCGCCTCTCCCCGCTCTTCATCACGTCGGACGTCGCGATGTCGGTCATTGCGGTCACCGGCACGCTGACTGCGCTCCTCGCCGCCACCATCGCCGTCACGCAACGCGAGATGAAGAAGATCCTCGCGTATTCTACGGTGAGCCAGCTCGGCTTCATGTTCGCCGCGGTTGGGGTCGGGTATTTCGGTGCCGCTTTCTTCCACGTGTTCACGCACGCGTTCTTCAAGGCGTGCCTGTTCCTCGGCGCGGGCTCGGTGATGCACGCGGTGCACGCTCACGGCGATGCGGACATCTTCAAGTTGGGCGGTCTCAAGAAGCAGCTGCCGATCACGCGGTGGACGTTCCTGGTGAGCTGTCTGGCGATCGCCGGCGTTCCTCTCACGAGCGGTTTCTTTTCCAAAGATGAGATCCTGCTCGGTGCAACCCACCAGATCTTTCGGGGCGACGACAGCCTCATGGTCGGGGTGGGGTGGTTCACTCTGATTGGCTTGACCCTCGCCGCGGTGATGACCGCCTTCTACATGTTCCGACTCTACTTCCTGACGTTTACAGGCGAGTACCGAGGCGCTGGGGAGTCGAGTGACGGTCACGGCTACGACGCGCACCCACACGAGTCGCCACCAAGCATGACGATTCCGCTAATCGTCTTGGGCGTAGGTGCGGTCGTGGTTGGCTACCTCGGCATGCCGCATATCGCGCCACTATTCGGCACGCACCTCTTGAGTTGGTGGGGGCATTGGATGGAGGCGTCTCTAGCGGGCTACGAGCTTCCCGAGGATATGACCATCATCAACATCGCATCCGGGCTAGCGCTTGCTGCGATGACTGTCGGTATCAGCTCGGCTTGGGTGCTCTACCGCAATAAGAGTGAAGACGTACTTGCCGAGAAGATCCCCGCAAGGCTCTATGCCTTTGTCTTCGACAAGTGGCGCGTGGACGAGCTTTACGAGGCGGTCATCATCGGTCCTATCAAGGGGGTCGCCACCTTCGTGGGCCGCTCGGACATGACGTTCGTCGATGCACTCCTCACTCGGCTTCCAAGCTTCAACGCGCGCGAGGCCGGACGGCTCCTGGCCCGGCTGCAAAACGGCGTCGTGCACACCTATGGGATGGTGCTGGTCATCGGCGTCGTTGCGGTCATGGCCATGTTCTGGACCCCACGCGCGCACGTCGAAGGTACGCTCGAGGGCGACACGCTGCGACTCGTGGCGGCCCCGGGCCTCGGGTACGAGTACCGTTGGGACGCCAACTCCGATGGTAAGTTCGAGCGCGGCTGGAGCGAGAATCGCATCTACACGCCGACGTACGGGCCGGAAGACGTCCGGGACATCGTGCTCTACGTGCGGAGCCTGCGGACGGGTGTGTCTCGCCACTATTCGCTCACCGAGCATTGGACTGTGCTCGACTTCGATGAGCTCGACGGGGCATGGCGCCGTACCCCGAGCTCGCTTCCTGTCGTGGCACGCTTGGACGACGGCACGGTGCAGCTTCGTCTTAACGGTGCGCAGGTCTTCGGCCAAACCAATACCCCGGAGGTCGTCGATCTCGTCATTGGCAAGGGAACCGGCATCGAGAACTTGCTGATCGTGCCTCGTGCGAAAGTCGTGGTGACGGTCGAGGTGCGAAACGCGTTTGGCAACGTATCCACCGCCTCGCGTGAGATGACGCTGCCCGATGGATATCTACGGGAGCAGCACGCGCTGCTCGTGGACGCCGACGCCGAGGAGGTGATGCGATGAGCACGCAGACCCTCACGTGGCTTTTGGCGATCCTTTTGCTCGGGTCCTTGATGGTGCTCGTCATCCCCCGTTCGTGGGAGGGAGTCATCAAGAAGTTTTCGATCGGCGTCATGCTGGTCGAGTTCGTGCTCAGCCTGCGGCTCCTTTGGGCGGATTACTCCACGTCCGGGTATCGCTTCGTCGAGCAAGTCGCCTGGGTCGAGTCTCTAGGGATCTCGTACAAGGTCGGCATCGACGGTTTGTCCTTGTGGCTCGTGCTGTTGACCACGGCGCTCACTCCGATCGCGCTTTTCGCGTCCTGGGGCAGCATCAAGACAAACGTCAAAGAGTACGCGTTTTCGTTCCTGTTGCTCGAGCTCGGCATGCTCGGTGCGTTCGTCGCTCTCGACCTGTTCCTGTTCTACGTATTCTGGGAGCTGATGTTGGTGCCGATGTACCTGATCATCGGCGTCTGGGGTGGCAAGGACCGTGTCTACGCCGCGGTGAAGTTCTTCCTCTACACGTTCGTCGGCAGCCTCTTGATGTTGGTCGCGATCCTCTACATCGTCGCTACCTACAAAGAGGTCACCGGGCAGTACACCTTCGATCTGGAGAAGCTGACGACCCTGATGCTGCCAGCGGTTCCCCAGTACCTGCTTTTCAGCGCCTTCGCCGTGGCGTTCGCGATCAAGGTGCCGATGTTTCCGTTCCACACCTGGCTACCCGACGCGCACGTCCAAGCGCCGACTGGCGGCTCGGTCATTTTGGCGGCCGTCCTGCTGAAACTCGGCATCTATGGATTCATTCGGTTCGCGATGCCTCTCTTTCCGGTGGCGAGCCAAGCGATCGGTCCGACACTGGCGGGTCTTGGCGTTTTCGGAATCATCTACGGCGCGTACGCGGCCTGGGTGCAGCGCGATTTGAAGAAGCTAGTGGCGTACAGCTCGGTGAGTCACATGGGCTTCATCCTTCTCGGCTTGTTCGCGATGAACCGGAACGGGGTGTCCGGCGCCATCCTCCAGATGATCAATCATGGTGTGTCGACCGGGGCGCTATTCCTTCTCGTGGGCGTGATTTACGATCGACGGCACTCGCGCATGCTCGATGACTTCGGCGGTCTGGCGAAGGTGATGCCCTGGTATGCAACGGCGTTCGTCATCATCACGATGAGCTCTATCGGGCTGCCCGGCACCAACGGTTTCATTGGCGAGTTCATGATCCTCGGTGGCGCGTTCTTCTCTCGAGGCCCAGTCGGTTTCGGGAACTACTGGTTCGTCATGACGTTGCTCGCCGCGACTGGGGTGATCTTTGCCGCCGTGTACATGCTTCATGCCGTGCTGCGCATATTTTGGGGCAAGGTGACGCACGAAGAGAACGAGTCGCTGCCGGATCTCAATCGTCGGGAGGCGTGGGCGTTGATCCCTTTGGTGGCACTGGTCTTTTGGATTGGCCTTTACCCCAAGTTCTTCCTCGACAAGATGAATCCCGCGGTTGACGCCTTCATCACAGACTTCAACGTTCGGTACAAGCAGTCGCAGGGGATTTCGCAGCCTCGGATCGTCGACCTGCAAGCCGTCGACCCGGAGGAATCGGGCTCCTACGCCTTTGCGGACCACCCGGAGCAAGGCCGATGATCACGGACCTCGTGGGAGTCGCACCGCTTCTTCTGCTCGTCGCCATGGGGCTCAGCATCATGATGGTCGACGCTTTCTCGAAAGATCGAGCCGGGCTTGCGCTGACAACCGCTATGTCGCTGTTCGCCGCCGCTGCCGTTGCTGGTGCGGTCGCCGTCCGCGGAGATATTGCCGCGCCCGAACAGATCACGCGCTACTTGGCGGTCGACAGACTCGGCTTGTTCTTCGACGTCGTCATCTGCGTTGGCGCCGGCCTCTCCGCACTGCTGGCCGGAGGCTACCTGAAAGAGCACGGGCTCGAGCGAGGCGAGTTCTACGTACTACTCATCTTCACCACGTTCGGCGCGATGGTGTTGGCGCGTGCGGTCGATCTGTTGAGCGTCTTCTTGGGGCTAGAGACCATGTCCCTCGGGGCCTATGCCCTCGTCGCATACCGACGCACCAGCGCCCGAGCGGTCGAAGGGGCAGTGAAGTACTTTCTTCTCGGCTCGTTTGCCGCTGCGATTCTCTTGTTCGGGAGCGCGCTGCTCTACGGTGCTACGGGGCATACCGATTTGGCCGGCATCCAAGAGGTCGTCGGCTCCGGAGCGGCAGACCCCACGCTCACCATCCTAGCGCTAGGGATGATCTTGGTCAGCCTGGCGTTCAAGGTGGGTGCGGTGCCGTTTCACATGTGGGTCCCGGACGCGTATGAGGGAGCGGTCACACCCGTGACTACGTTCATGTCCGTCGCGGTGAAGGCTGCCGCGTTCGCGGTCCTGGTTCGGATCCTGGCGGGCGCTTTTGGCGATGAGGTCAGCATGGACCCCTTCACGGGTTGGACGCCGGTCATCGTTGCCTTGGCCGTCGTGACAATGGTTTGGGGCAACCTGGCTGCCCTCGCGCAATCGAGCGTCAAGCGCATGCTCGCGTATTCCTCGGTGGCGCACGCCGGCTACGTGCTAGTGGCCCTGGCCGCGACCTACGAGCTGGGGTCGACTGCGGTGAGCGCGGTGCTCTACTACGTCGCCGCCTACACGGTATCGAACGTGTTGGCGTTTGGCTCCTTGATTCTGATGGGGTCCAAGGGCAAAGAAGCGGTGAGCTACGAGGACTTGGCCGGGGCTGGCCGTCGGCATCCTGCGGCGGCGGTTCCGTTCGTGATCGGTGTCCTCTCGCTCCTCGGCATGCCGCCCACCGCGGGCTTCTTTGCGAAGTACTATGTCTTCAGCGCTGCCGTTCAGGCGGGGATGGTATGGCTTGCGGTGCTCGGCGTGCTCGCAAGCGCCGTGGGCGCCTATTACTACCTCAAGGTCATCGTTTACCTCTTCATGCGCGAGCCGCAGGAGGGTGCCCCCATCGCTGTCCCGATGCGCTCCGTATACGTCACGATCGCCTTGCTCCTGGCCGGCTACTACGTCGTTCGAATGGGCGTCACCCCCGGCCGCTACCTCGACCTCACGATCTCTGCCGCCAACGACTTCCTGGGCTAGGGAGTGGAAGCCTCGTTGCCGTCGTGCTCCTGGTCGTGATCGTGGTCGTGGTCGTCGGGTCCGACCACGATCACGACTGACGAGTAGTCACAAGCTCTCGGATCTTTTCGATCACTTACGTGTCCGTGGCCCAAGGAAGCTGCGATGGGAGCTCCGTTTGCACAAAACTCACCAGACGTGAACGCGGTCACCCCTTGGTTCGCGTCGGTTGTAGGAGCTTAAGAGAAGGGGAGGAGGGAACGCCTCTCGGCGAGCAGGCGAAACCCGGTAGGAGAAAGAAGGACCTTCGATCGGCGTGCGTGGACACCTGATTCCTGGGCATCAGCCTCCTGGCACCTCATCGGTTCGCACGAGCCCGTAGCGCTTCCAGCCCGTGCTCGCGAGCCAAGTGCGGGCCTCAGCACAGGGCGGTGGTCCCGTCGCCCGAAAGACGTGGCCCACGGGTTCACCCGAGCCAAACGGATCGACCCATGTTGGAGCCGGCTGCGGCCGACCGAGCTTTCGAAGATGGTGTCGGCGGTTGTTGAGCACGTAGGCCATGGCATTTCGAACCTGCCGCGGCGTCCGGAGCGGTTCGACGTGATATCGATCGGTGAAGACCGTGCCCCGCCGGCGCTCGAGGGCCTTGTTGAGCGCCTTGCTCATCCGAATCGAAAGCCCCTGCATGCCCCGCGAAAGCGAGCGCCGATGCGTCGCCTCGACGATCAGGTGCATGTGGCCGTGTTGGACCGACCAGTGAAGCACCCGCATCCCAAAGCGTCCCTGCGCCCGCGCAAGCGATCTCACGAGGGCCCGATAGAGCCGCCCGCGCCGAAGCCGAAGCCTTCGATCGACCCGAAGCGCCACGTGCACCGGCACATAGGGCGGTAGCGCCTGCCGCGTCTCGTGGTCCACACACGTACTGGTCTTCGGCCGACCGGCCCCTTCGCGCCGCCCCCCGTGTCGCAACCGGTCGACGTGAAGCTGTGCTTCCCTTCGGTTTCGTCTCCGACGTCGTTTGGGCGAGCGTCCGGGCCCTCGAGTCGCTGCGGGCATACCTCTTGAATACCGCAGATATAGTGGTTTGTCAAGCAGTAAGTGACTTGCACACGTCCCCCATGAAGTGACTTGCGCATAAACGCGGCTCTTGATCGAGGGATCTGCGTGGGCGAAGGGCGACTTCGGAGGGCCGCCCTCCCGTCCCCGACCTACAGTCCTTTGTGAAGAGACGTGCCCGCCGTCCTCGGCCAGGTGCTCCTCCACCGACGCCGCGCCTCCAGCTCTTGCCCCGTCTCTTAAGCTCATGCCCCCGAGGCGGAGCCAATCGCGGTCACGCCCACGCGCCACGAGCGCCGGCGTTCTCTTGGCCATTTGTGACCCGTCGTCAGAAGATCACGATCACGACCACCCGGGAGATAGCCCGGTGCTTCTCACGCCGTAACCCGGCCTAGGCGGTTGCTGGGGCGGACCAAGGAGCGGCGGAGTCTGTTGGCTGGGAGCGCATCGAACGCTCGTTTCCAATCCGAGAAGCGGCCGCCGGCCTTCAACGCCGCGAGGACGGCCAAGCCCTCGGCCTGGGCTCCTTGGGCAAGGACGTACTCGACCCAGGCCCAGCGCGCGCTCGTGGCGCGCACATCGACGCGACCGCGTACCCCACGCCGTAGTCGTCGGAGCCTCCCATCTACGAGGTCGATGCCGGCGAAGGGCTCGCCGTCGAGCGGAGTATTGCGCTTTGCCACGAATGGCGCGACCCCGAGCGAGAGCGGAATCAATGATGAAAGCTCCTTGCCAAGCTCGATCATTTCGTCGATGTCCTCGTCCCTTTCGTCGGGGAGACCGACCATCACGTAGAGCTTGAGGCGTTTCATCCCGTGACGCCGCGCCAAGAGGGCAGCTTGGCGCAGCTGCCCCTCGCTCGTGTGTCGCTGGATCGCGTCGCGCATCCGTTGACTCGAGCCGTCGCTAGCGGTGGTCAGGATCCGATGGCCCCCGCGACTGAGTGCAGCAACCAAGTCGTCGTTCAGTCGGTCGGCGCGCAGCGAGGATAGACCCACCTCGCGACCGGTGTCTACTAGCGCGTTCACGATCTCGATGATCTGTGGATGATCGGTCGTGGCGGCCCCGACCAGGCCCACACGTTTTGCGTCGTCGGGTACCAGCGAGAGTACGCGTTCTTTCTTCACGACGCGCATGCCATCGTTAGTGGACCGTCGCATCACGCAATACGTACAGCCTCGATGACATCCGCGTTCGGGCTCGATGAGGAACATGTTCCTCAGCTCGGTGTGCGGCGTCATGATCTGGGAAAACGCCGGGAGCTGTTTGCTATCCGCCTTGTCGATCGGCCGTAGAATGTCGCCGTGGATCTCCGGAACGAAAACGTGTGGATGCGTTGAAAGCGTCCGTAGCGCGCTGTCCTTCGTATCCGAATCGAAGATCGTGCGGAGCACCGCGTAGATGGACTGGTCGGCCTCGCCCATGACGATGGCGTCGACGAAAGGCGCCAAGGGCAGGGGGTTGCTGAAAGTGAGCGGCCCGCCGGCGAATACGATCGGATGGCGATGCGTTCGATCACTCGCGAGGGGCGGGATCCCCGAAAGCTCGAGCGTTTGGATCAACCCTGCCACCTCGGTTTCATACGCAACGGAAAGAGCGATGACCCCATAGTCGGAGACCGGCCGCATGCGCTCGTAGGTGACCAGTGGCGTTCGAGAGTCACGCCAAGCCTCGACGTCGTCCGGGAGGAAGGCTCTGTGGGCCGCCATGCCGTCGATCGCGTTGATGGTTCGGTAGATCGTTTGATAGCCGAGGGACGACATCGCGACGCGGTAGGGGCTCGGGTACACGAGTGCGACCGACTCCGGAGCCTCCTTGTCGATGGCACCGACCTCATCACGAAGGCGTCCAGCGATCTCGACTTTAACATCACCCATACGCCGCAAGCCTAGCCCCAACTCGACGGGAGGACATTCCTCCGCTCAGTCGACGCTGAGGCCCACGCGATTCCAGCGAATCCGCTCCCAGAGCGCCTCGCGCGCGTTCTTCCACGACATGTAGACGAACAAGGTCCTGCCTTTGATGCGCGAGTTGCTGACCGGACCGATGAGCGGATTGCGGCTGTCGTTCGAACTGTCGCGATGGTCGCCCAGCACGTAGATGTGGCCTTCGGGGACTTTCAAGGGCATTCGGTCGAGCGGAAAATCGTACTTCGAGTGACTCATGCGATGAGTGATGTCACCGACGGCTTCTTCATAGACCAGGCACGTGCTGTCGAGGTTCTTCTGCTCTTCTTTCGAGCAGGGGCCCACTTCGACGGTTTCCAACACCTCGCCGTTTCGGGAGATCTTCCCGCCCCGAATGAGTATCTCGTCACCGCCCACACCGATGACGCGCTTGACGATGTCCTCATCGTCCGCGGGGCTGTGCAGAATGATGACGTCACCCGGTGCGGGCCCACCCCAAGTGAAGATCGCCTCGTGCATGAATGGCAAGAACAGCCCGAAAGGATACTTGGCGACGACGACGCGGTCTCCGTCGAGCAAAGTCGGCTCCATCGAGGGTCCGTCGATCGCGAAGGCCTCAAAGAGTGTGACGCGGATGAACAGAGCCAACACGAGTGCGCCCCCGATAGTCAGCAGATTCGACTTCCAACCGTCGCCCTTTTTGGACTCGCTTGCCTTTTTCGCCGCAGCGCTGGTTTTCTCTTTGCTCATTCGCAGGGATAGGCCGGCAAGCTGGGGCCGGATAGCCACTTCGGTGGCGCGGACGCTAGTCTGCGGCTAGGCATGCGTCAAGCAACCCATGACGACCCTCTGTATCGACACAGCAACCGAGGTCGGCACGGTCGCGATCGCCCGCAATGGCGCAGTGGCCGCAGCCGTGACCTGGCGTTCGTCTTCGCGACACGGTGAAAACCTGTTCGGGCACATCGACTCGGCGTTGAGTGAAGCGGGCGTGGCGCGAAGCGAGATTGCGGTCATCGGTGTGGACATCGGCCCTGGCAGGTTCACGAGCCTTCGTGTTGGTTTGGGCACTGCTAAGGGCCTTGCACTGGGCTTGGACGTTCCGATCGTCGGAGTCAGCTCGCTGCGCGTACTGGCCCGGTCTCTCAATTCTGCCGACGAAGTCGTGCGCGTCCCTTTGATGAACGCTTATCGAGGTGATTTGTTTGCGGCGGCATACGTCCTCGACGGCGACATCGACGAAGAGCTGGTGCCTCCAATTTTCGGGTCACCCGAAGTCGTGCTGCGGCACGTTCGCGATGCCGTTGGGAACCGCTCGATCGCCGTTTGTGGCGAAGGGGTGAAAGCACGAGCGGAGGCGGTCGAGACGTTCCTCGGAGCGATCATCGACGAGCGGACGAAACCGGTAGAGACCCCGAGCGCGTCCGGCCTTGCCGCGGAGATCGAGCACGTCATGCGCGGGCGGGGGCCAGACGATCTCGCGTCTCTCGAGCCACTGTACTTGCGCCCAAGTGATGCAAAGCTGCCCGATCGCACGCTTCGAGTGCCGCCCTAGGCATGCAAAGCCATAGCGTCGCGATAGGCGCGCTCGTAGAGGCGGGTGGCGCGCTCCCACGAATGGTCGATGCGCATCACACGGCTCTGCAACTCCCCGAAGGCTTTGGTGTTGGCGAATGCAGCGGTAGCTCGCTGCAACGCGCCGAGGAGTGATTCCCTAGTCGGGTCGTCGTAGAGCAGCCCTGACCCCGTCTTCAGCGACGCTTCAAAGTCCACCACTTCATCTGCGAGCCCGCCATCACGGTAGACCACGGGCAGGGCGCCGTAGCGCTGGGCCAGCATCTGAAGATTGTCGGTGGGTGCTGCGCGCTCGGGAGCGATCACGAAGTCGCTCGCTCCAATCAAGAGATGCCGAAACGCCTCATCGCTACCTGTCTTGATGTGAATGCGGTCCGGCCATTGATCCCAAAGCTCTTCGTAGACCGCGACCAGCTCGCCGTCACCCTCGAGCTGTACCACGAGTTCAACGTCGTTACGCAGGAGTTCAGGGCCGATCTTTGCGAGAAGCCGCATTCCCTCGCCGTTCACGTCGCCGAGAGCCCCAAAGAGAGGCACATCGCTCCGCACGGGCAGGGCAAGCTCCCGTTGTAGCTCGGCTTTGCACTTTTCTTTCCCGCCCATGTCGAAGGGGTCGAATCGAGCCGGCAGATGTCGATCGGTTGCTGGGTTCCACAGGGCTGGGTCGATCCCGTGCCGTACTCCGATGAGTTTGTCGTGGATCTCGCGAAAAGTTTCGCTGAGCCCCTCGCCTTCGTCGGGGCGTTGAAGGCGATGTGCATAGTTCGGAGACAACGTGGTGACGCGGTCTGCGGCGAGCAGCCCGATTTTGAGCACGTTGATGCCTTCTCCACTACCGCCTTCGTTACCAAGGCCGAGCCACTCGGAGTCGTGCGCATCGAAAAGTCCCTGCCGAGAAGCGTCGTACACGGTCAGCACAGTTGGCAGGTCGGGTAGCTTGGCGCGCAGGTGGGCCACCGCGGCCGCGCCAGCCCACCCATGCGCGTGAACGACGTCATAGTCCTTTTGGTGATCGCGAATTAGCTCGACTACCGCCGATGAGAACACGCCGACGCGTGAAGCATCGAGCTGCTCCCCCTCTCCCTCGAGCGAATCTGCCGACAACAGGATCTCTTCGTTGCCGATGAACGTCAGCCCCACGCCGTCCGCGTTGCGTCCGGTGTAGATCTCGCATGACCAGGGACGACCGCCGAGATCGAACTCGAGCTTCGTCAGACGGCGGGCAAGGGCAAGCTTTGCGGTATCGACGTGACCGAAGAGCGGAGACACGAGGTCCACGGCGTGGTCCGCACGACGCATCACTTTGGCCAACGTATTCACATCTAGCGCGTCTGTGGTCGACGTGAAGGCTTGAGGAGCAATGAATAGAACTCGCAAGGTGCTGGACCATAGCCATAGTTGGCTGTGCCGGCCACTTGGAAAACCGGCTTGCGCGACAGTCTCCCTGAGCCAGGCTTCCTGTCGATGGCCGAACGCGAGAAAATCGCGGTAACCGGCGCTTCAGGGCTCGTCGGCAGTGCGCTCGTGCCTGTCCTGCGCGCCAACGGGTTCGATGTTATCCGCCTCGTCCGGCGGAGCCCACAGGCCAGCGATGAAGTCTGCTGGGATCCCGACGCTGGGATCATCGATGAAGCTGCGCTTCGCGGGGTCTCCGGCGCCGTTCATCTAGCTAGCGAGAATATTGCCACCGGACGTTGGACGCGAGCGAAGAAGGCCCGAATCCGAAACAGCCGGGTCCGGGGTACCGAGCTCATCGCGGGTGCATTGGCGAAACTCACGCCGAAGCCGTCCGTGCTCATCTCCGCGTCGGCGATCGGGTACTACGGGAGTCGCGGCCCGGAGACGCTCGACGAGCATGCCTCAGTCGGGTCCGGCTTCCTCGCCTCGGTGTGTCGCGAGTGGGAGGATGCCACCCACGCCGCCGCAGATGCGGGGGTTCGCGTTGTGCACGCGCGCATCGGCATCGTGCTTGCCGCGGCAGGCGGCGCCCTTGCCAAAATGAAAATGCCCTTCGCGCTGGGCCTGGGCGGGCGCATCGGCGACGGTGATCAATACATGAGTTGGATCGCCCTCGAGGATCTCGTTTCCGCTCTGCTGTTCGTGTTGAAACGCTCCGATCTGAGGGGTCCCGTGAATCTCGTCTCTCCTGACCCGGTGACCAATGACTACTTCACCAAGACTCTCGCCCGCGCGCTCAAGCGTCCCGCTGTTTTTGCGGTTCCCAAGTTTGCCCTTCGATTCGGCTTGGGCTCGGAGATGGCCAACGAGATGCTCATCGGTGGGGCACGCGTGATCCCGGCGGCGCTTCACGCCGGCGGATTCGCGTGGGAGTACACGACCCTCGAGGGGGCGCTCGGGTCCTTGCTCTGAACCGCACCTTGCTTGACGGTCTAGCTCCGTTTGACGAACACTAGTGGCGTGTCTCGGGGGGTCGTGTCGTGGAGTGCGTGGGGATGTGCCCTCGCGTTCTTTCTCGTCGGCGCCTTTCCGCTCTACAACATCGACGCCTATGGTCACCTCGCCCAAGGGCGTCAGATCGCCGAGCTAGGATACGTCCCCCAGATCGATCGGTTTTCGTTCTGGCAATCGACTCCGCAACCGTGGAGCAACTACGAGTGGGCGTACGACCTGCTGACCTGGCTCGTCTACGACAGCTTCGGTCCGAACGCTCTCATTGGTCTGAAGTGCCTCGCACTCGCAACGTTGGCCTACCTCCTCGTGATGCTCGCGTATCGGTTGTCCGAGCGGGCGGTTCTGGCTGCACCTCTAGCGGCCGCGGTCCTGCTGTTCTTCGCGCCAATGGCGCGGCTTCGTTTCACGGTGCGCCCACAGATCGTCGGACTGCTTCTGCCCGCGGTCCTTCTCGTGGGCATTCAAGCACTCTTCTCGTCGGCGACATCGGCGCGTCGCAAGCGATCGATCCTCGCCGGGCTGGCCGTGATGCAGGTGGTCTGGGTCAACATGCATGGCTCGCACCTCCTGGGGCTGTTGATCACCGCGTTGTTCTTGGCATTCTCTTTTCGCACGGATTCGTTCAAATCGATGTTGGGGCTATTGGCTCTCCAAGTGGGAGCCACGGCTTGTACCCCTTTCGGAGCCTCGATCGTGACGGACGCCGTGGCTCACGTCTTCGTTCCCGAGTATCGAGACGTGGTCATTGAATGGGGCCCGTGGTCACCGGACCATCCTCTGTATCTGTTGCTCGGACCAGTAATCGCGGCGCTCCTGGTGTTGCTGAGCATGCGACCGGTGATCCGCTCCGGGCGCTTTGGGACGGCGTATGCCGTGTTTTGCGTCGTCCTGAGCATCATGGCCTTTCGTTCGATGCGCTTCGTGGCCCACCAGCTGCTCCTGAGCGCGCCACTGGTCGCCGCAGGCATCGCGCAAATGCGTTGGGCGCGGGATCTTCGCCGGGGGGTCGTCGTCTTGGTTGGTGCGGCCCTCAGTTGGGCCGCGTTCGCGTCCCCGCGTCTCGAGCCCTTCGTTCCTTTTGGTTTTGGAGAGCCTCGCCTCGGCCACGCGTGGGCGGCCGCCGACGTGCTCAACGACCACGTGAATGCGCCGCGGATTCTCGCTCCGATCCAGGACAGCTGGCCTCTGATGTTCGCCGTCCCGAGCGGGCTCTTCCTCGTCGATGGCAGGGTGCCTTTCTATGGGCCCAAGTTCATTCGTGAGGTCACCGACGGCTTCAGTGACCCGATTGCCTTCGAGGATATTTTGACGCGGTACGATGTGAACGCCGTGGTCGTCGACCACACGCGGGCCGGGCAGGCGGCGGCTGTCGAGTATCTCCGTCGGTCGCCGCGGTGGTTGCTCGGGCAAGTGCAAGATCGGCAGTCGCTGTACGTGCGCGAGGACGCTTCGGACTCTTTGCAACCTCTCGAGGCTGTCGGGCCCGGTTACCACCCGGGTCGTCTCCTCGAGCCTGCTACGTCCGACACCGATATCGAGCGTGAGATGCGATGGGTCGGCCACCATCAGAACTCGCAGGCTATCGAAGGATGGATCGAGGGTCTTCGGTTACTTCGCCCGCTCGCGCGGGACGGGGATCGCGCTGGCATTCGCCGATACCAAACCCACGACGAGCTTCAGGCCGCGCGAAGTGCCTACGCAGCCCTCACCAGAGCCGCCCAGATCTATCCAGGATTCACATCCATCGAGCTCTACCGCGGCATGGCTGCACTCGCCGCGTGCGATGTCGACGAAGCGCGCCATGCGTTGGCCCGTGCGGCTTACTCAGGTGAGACTCGCGGGACCACCCTGGCGTCGCTCGAGCTCGTGTTGCGTGGGGGCGACGAAGGCCAGCGGAGTGCCGCAGTCGGCCGCGTCGAGGGGCTTCTCGCGCGTCCCCAAGGCCGGAATGATCCGTGGCTCGCCGCGATTCGCGAAGAGACCGAAGTGCGGTGCCCCTGACATCTAGGCGACCGATTCGCACTCGAGCTCGATCAGGGTGATCTCTGATGGCGCGGCGATTCGCATGGGAGGCCCCCAGTAGCCGGTGCCGGAGCTCACGTAAATCTGCGAGTCACCGCGTCCATGAAGCCCCGAAACGAATGGCTGCACCAAACGCGTGAGGAGGCCAAACGGGAAGATCTGGCCTCCATGCGTGTGGCCGGAGATCTGCAGGTCGACCCCGAGCTCCCTGGCTTGGTCGAAGTGTACCGGTTGATGCGCGAGCAGTACCACGGGTTTGGTCTCATCGCGCCCCTCGAGCGCGCGGCTCATGTCGGCGCCATGACCGTTTCCAAACTGATGTGCGGTCCAGTCGTCGACGCCCGCCACTTGAATGGACGCGCCGTTCTCCCCGAGCTCGATGTGCTCGTTCCGAAGAGGTCGAATCCCGATTTCTCTGAGGAACGCGAGCCAGTCGTCGGCGCCCGAGTAGTATTCGTGATTTCCGGTCACGAAGTAGGTGCCGTGCTTCGAGCGAATCCGCTCGAGGGGGCGAACCGCGTCCCCGAGCTCCTCGACCGAACCGTCGATCAAGTCCCCCGTGATGGCAACGATGTCGGCATCGAGGCCGTTGACCTTGCTGACGATATCCTCGACGAAGTTGCGGCCGATCGTCGGACCCACGTGTAGGTCGGTGAGCTGAACGAGCCGAAGCCCGTGCAGGGACTCTGGGAGCTTCTTCAATCGTACGGTCAGGCGCTTCACCTCGACGGGGCGAATTGCCGACCAAATTCCCCAACCGGAGAGCGCAATCGCCAAGGTGCCGGCGCCGCCGGCAAGCACCTGCGCCAAGAAGTCGCGCCGTCCGGCGTCCACCGCCGTCATGTGCGCGTACTTGACCCAACTCCAACGAGCCAGCTCGCCACCCCACAGCAGGACGAGCGTCATGAACATCGCGCCCATCCACAGGTAGCCGAGCCACGCGATCGGGATGGCGACGCTTCGCGGCAGTACCCGCCAAACCAGCATCGAAGCGGGGATCGACAACCCGAGCACGATCACAGCCACCGTCGCCACCTGCCACCAAGGTTCTGGTAGTCCGGGGTCGCGGACCAGCCTTGCCCATAGGTAGTAGTGGATGGCGAAGGTGAGGCCGAAGATGACGCCGAGAAAGATGAGGATACGACCGAGCGACATGGAAGCCTGACTAAGCTCGCATAGGGATGGGTCGCGGTGGCGTCAAGTCATTACTTGGGCTTGGGTTTCTTGGCGGCTTGGCCGGGTATGGCGGGGTCGGGGGAATCGTAACGCTTGCGGCTCTTGGCCAGATGGTCGAGCAGCCGGTCTCGCACCTCTGGGTGGCGCGCGGCGACGATGCGGGCGGCCAGGAAAGCTGCGTTCTTGGCTCCATCGATTCCGACCGTTGCGACTGGCACGCCGGGCGGCATCTGCACCGTGCTCAGGAGCGCATCGACTCCCTGGAGAGCGCCCGACGCGATCGGCACTCCGATGACGGGGAGGGTCGTATGCGCAGCGACGACCCCTGCCAAATGAGCGGCCATGCCCGCACAGGCGATGAAGACCTCCACTCCCTCTTGCTCGGCGGCGGTGATGTACTGCGCGGTTTCGTTCGGCGTTCGATGGGCGGACAGGACGCGGACGTCGCTCGGAATGTCGAGAGCATCCAAGACATCGCGTCCCTCGAGCACCACGGGAAGGTCGCTTGGGCTGCCGGTTAGGATCGCAACGACGGGCTTGTCGTGTTTCGTGAGTTGACTGTTTGGCAAGATCCCTCCGCGAGGACCTGCTTCTAGCAAAAAGCACGGCGGGCGCCACACCCGAGCCCTTCAGAAAAATGGGCAAGCGCCCTTTACGGGCCCGGAACCGGCGTTTATAACCGGCCCACCAATGACTATGGAACCGGGCAGGAACCGCAGCATTCTCGCGATCGCGATCGTGGCGGCTGCGTCATTTTGGAACACCCACGCTGCTGCGGAGGAGCCGACCGAGGGCCGAGGCGCAGCCCGTCGAAGACGCACCCCCCGAAGCGACCGAGGCTGCCCCTGGGGACAGCGATGTGCGTGCTGCTGCGGAGGAGAAGGGGTTGATCATCGTTGCGCCGGGCGGCGTTCCCCTCGAGGCAGCGCCGAGCGATACCGCCATCGAGTCGGTCAAAGCGAGCATGGCGCGAGTCGAGGAGCAAGTCGCGGCCGGTGTGCCCGAGACCTACGTCATCGAGTTTGGCGACACGTGGGACTGGGTTCGATTGGTGTCTGGAGAGTGGCTCAAGGGTGAGATCAAGCGCATGCGCGATGACAATCTCGAGTTCGACAGCGACAAGCTCGACATGCAAAACATCGACTTTGCAGACGTAACCGAGGTCCACTCGCCTGTGGTCAACACGTATGTGTTCGACGATCGAATCAGCGCAACCGGGCCTGGGCGTCATCACGGTCGACAAAGTGATCGTCGAGACCGCCGAGGGGCACACTGACCTTCGATCGCAGCGAGCTCGAATCGATCGTCTCGGGCGGCGAGCGCGAGAAGGACTGGTGGTCGATGAAGCTTCGGTTCGGCCTAACGCTCAATCGCGGCAATACGGACCAGCTGACCTACGACATCAACTTCAACGTACGTCGCGAAGACGATATGACGCTTCTCGATCTCAACTACAATACGAGCTTCGGCCGTTCGGACGGCACCCAAAACGTCAACCGTCACCTCGGCGAGTTCGATTTTAAGGTGTTTCTCTCGAGCCGATGGTTCGTCGTGCCCCTCTTTGGTCAGCTTTTCAACGACAAGTTCCAGAACATCAAGTTTCGAGCCACGCCTGCCGCGGGTGCCGGTATCCACATCATCGACCTCCCGAACGTCAAATGGGATTTCCAAACGGGTGTCGGCTACCAGTACCTGAACTACTTGGACAGCACGTTGATTACCACCGGCAACCCACAGAACGATGTGTTCATTCCGCTTTACACCTATGCGGACTTCGATATCACCGGAGACATTGATTTCACCGTCAGCTGGCTCACCAACCTCGTGGTCACGACCATTGGCAATACCAACCATACGGGCAAAGCCGATCTGGCGATCGAGCTGACGAGCGTCATCGATCTAGACATCGCATTCCTCTACCTGCGAACCGAGCAGCCGGCGCCGCCACCGCCCCCCGCGCCTGGCGATCCGGTAAATACCATCGAGAAGAACGATTACCAGCTCGTCGTAGGGATCGCGCTCGAGCTCGGCTAGCTTTCGCCGGTCTTGGACTCGGCCTCTTTGCGGTCGGCCTGCTCGCGGATCTTCTCCTCGAGCTTGGCCTTCTTCTGCTTGAGCTCCTCGAGCTGAGCCTCGCCGCGCTCCTTGCTGGACTCGTCGGTCTCGCTCTTCTTGAGCTTCTCGATGTCGTCGACGACGCCTTCCAATTGCTGCTCTACTTTGGCCTCGCTCTCCGCTTTGTCGGCCTTGTCGAACATCAGCTCTTCGGGACGCGTGTCTTCCGGGCTGCTCGCGCGGCTCTTCTTTGCGTGTGACGCCTCGGGAATGAACATCTGGCTCTTTTCGAGTTGCCGCTGGTTCATGAAGGTGGGGGAGACGATCTCGATTCCAGCGCGGTGGAGGGAATCCAGCATGGATTCGCGGAGGGCCGACTCGGCGCTAATCAGATACTTCACGTCTTCGAGAAAGCCTGCTGCCTGATAGGTGATCGAGAAATCGCCGAGCTCCATGACGAATACGAAGGGATCGATGAGATCGGCTTGTTCAGCAGCTGCGAGCAGGCATTCGTGGACCTTTTCGCGCGGCACGTCGTATCCGAGGGAAACGGTGGCCGAGATGAACGTCCCGGACGAACGAATCACGGTGACTGGGTTGTTGACCAGGTACAGGTTCGGAAGAGTGGTCAGATTGCGGCGCTCGGTTTGGATCTCCGTGCGGAGCCAGCCTTTCTCCGAGACTCGGCCGCGATGCTCGTTGACGATGATGAAGTCGCCTGGTCGAAAGTTCCGAATCGATCGGAGCATCAAGCCTGCCATGGCGTTCCCCACTAGCGTGGTCGCGGAGAGCGCGATCGCGGCGGTGACGAGCAGCCCGAGGAGGCTCAGAAGCTGCCCGCGCGGCGCATCGCCGATCGGAAGCGACAAGATGAAGGCGATGACGGCGATTCCGACCAGGGCCGTGATCAAGAGCTGCCGCGCCATCTGTCCTTGGCCAGGCGGGGGAGCCCATCGCGTCAACAACAAGTACCGCGCGCCCGAAACCAGTCCGATCCCGAACAACAGAGCGAAGAGGGCGGGCAACCACTCTAGGACCAGCTCGGGAATCCATTTAAGGTATTCCATTAACTACGGCACGCCCGCGCTGGCCGTTGCCACGCAGACTTCCCGGCTCCCTTCCTGACGTCCGAGTAACTGTTCAGGCGTCAGAAGCGCGGGCTTCGTTTGGCGAACCGTCTCGTAGTCGCTGTCGACGTATCCGCGCGCCTCGAGCGCCCATGTCTCTTCGACGATCCCATCAGGAAATAGTGCGTCAGCCAAGTTGGGATCTAGCTGTGGCATCGTGACGGTGTCCGAGTAGGGCGCGAGCATGGTCCAGCTGTAAGAGTTCTGCTCGAGCACTCCGCTGAAGGAGAGCAGCGAGGCGTTGATCGCGATGCCGTCGCACGTGGGAGTCGGGGTCCAGCCGTACGCCGATGAGCGGGCGTCGATGTCGCGCGTCGCGCCACTTGGCTCGGGCAGGAAGTCGTCTGTCGTCGTCGTAAGGCTCGTGTTGCCGGGCTCGGAGCTGACGTCACTAGCGACGATACGTTGTGTTCCGAAAGAAACGCCGTCGGACGCCTCACTTGTTTTGAAAATGGCTACCGCGCGGTCGTTGAAGCTCGTGGACTGGACCAGAGGGGCCGTGTGAACGTTTCGCCATCTGAGAGGGGGTCGTTCTCGGTCCTGGTGAAGTTCCTGGTCTGGTAGGGCCGAGCGTCGCGGTAGCCGCGGACTACGGATCGCAACGCTGAAGGGCGCTGCCCGAGACGTTCATGATGCCGGCGGCGATGACGCCCGTCGGCGTACTCCAGTTGGAGATGGAACCGTTGGCGGTCTGCGCTGGGGGGCGCCGACGAGCGGCACGTCGGTTGTCCACCCGATTTCCTGTTTTCCCCCGTCGATGTTGGCGATGCCCACGGCGTTGAAGAAGCCGCTCGGTCCGATCGTGGACGCCGTCAGAGTGCCGGGCGAACCTCTCGGTCTGAGCGTCCAGGCTCGAGAACTGCTCGCTTGGAACGAAGACATTGTAGCCCGTGGTCTCCGGCGACAACTTGGAGGTGGCGATCGAAAACGAGCCGATGGGCACTTCCTCGGCGGCCGTTGCCCTAAGCTCGATCATGTCGCCGTTGCCGATCCCGCCGACGGTTTGAAGGCTCACCACCGTCTGATTCTGAATGACGGGGGCCGTAATGAAGCCGCCTGGAGGCACGTTGGAGAACGTGGCCTCGCCATTTTCGTCCGTCATCAATGTTAGCAGGTGCGTGCCATCGGACGTCGCGTACATCGCGGGCGCGTCGACGACCGGCCCTCCCGCGCCGATCACAGTGACCGAGAAGCCCTCTCCGTCCGTTCCACCGTCACCACCGGTTCCGCCGTCGCCCCCAACCCCGACTTCGCCGCCGGCTCCACCTGAGCTGCTACTGTCGTCGCAGCCGGTAGCCGCGATAAGTAAGGTAAGGACCAGAAGGACGCCACGCATAGACCTCGCAATATGGCAGCAACCGCAGCCAAGATCACGGCGCTCACGAGCCGAGCGCGAGTTTCCGGTAGGTTTCTGTAGGCCCGAGCACTTAGTTTCCGAGGA
>PVMK01157495.1_pt1 | contig 54099 bp, 48 predicted proteins | sample 1853481 | NCBI WGS metagenome assembly PVMK01 (sample SAMN08533507, study PRJNA380276) | Marine sediment metagenome, whole genome shotgun sequencing project.
ACTATCTGTGCGACCTCGCGATGGGGGACATCGTCACCATGGCCGGCCCATACGGACTAGCGTTCGAGGTGCCGGAGGAGATGGACGCCAACATCATCCTCATTGGCACAGGCACCGGCATCGCGCCGTTCCGGGCGTTCGTGAAGCACCTCTACAACAACGTCCCGGAGTGGAAGGGCACCGTCACTTTGTTCTACGGCGCCCGAAACGGACTCGAGCTTCTCTACATGAACGACGAGCGGGACGATTTCGCCCAGTACTACGACCGCGAGACGTTCCAAGCGTTCAAGGCGCTCAGCCCGCGGCCGAGCTGGGCGGCTCCCATCAACTGGGACGGCGCGCTCGCCCAGCTCGGCGAGGAGCTATGGGACCTTCTCGGGCAGCCCAACACCTACGTCTATGTCGCCGGCCTCGAAAAGATGCGCGGCGAGCTGGACAAAGCTTTCAGCGAGATCGCCGGCTCCGAAGAGAAGTGGACCCGCCGCAGGGCCGAGCTCACCGCCGGGGGCCGCTGGGTGGAAGTGCTGTACTAGCGGCGTCGACACATGAAGACCAACGTTCTGATCGCCGGAGGAGGAATCGTTGGCTCGGCCGTGGCCTGGGCGCTGGCGACGCGCGGCGTGTCGGATGTCACAGTCGTGGATCTCGACTTGACGGGGCTCTACGCGTCGTCCGAGCCCAACGCCGGCGGGGCTCGCGCGACATGGTGGCAAGCGGGCACCGTGGAGACCTGCGCTACGACGCTCGAGTTCTTTCGTCAGCATCGTGAGGCGTTTTCGTTTCAGGAGCGTGGCTACCTTTGGCTCCACGGGGACCCGGCCGTCTTCGAGCTGGCGAAACAGAAGCGGGAATTGCAGAACGACTTTGGGTTGGGTGTTGAAATTCTGAGCCCCTCGGAAGTGTGCGAACGCTTCCCTGTTCTCGACACGGACCCGGCCCGCCTCGTAGGGGCGACGTTCTCGCCAGGAGATGGGCTCGTCAACCCGAACGCGGTTCGCCAATGGTTCCGGCACCAAGCCGAATCCCTCGGCGTTCGATTCTTGAATCGCCACTACGTGAGCGGGGTCAGCACCACCCGTCAGCCCCACTCCAAGCGCCGCGTGAGCTGGGTAGACATCACGGAAATCGCGGGTCGAGATCCGCTGGACCAGGAGGGCTCGATTCGAAGCATCCTGACGACCCACGTGGTGCCCCCCGACGCGGTCGAGTCGCGGGCGCGCATCGAGTGCGACCTCGTCGTCAACTGCCTCGGCGCCTGGTCGCCGGTCTTCTCGGCGAAGGTGGGGATCAGCGACGTGACCGAGCCGACGCGACGCCAGATCTGCATGGTGAGCGTTCAACACGAGGACGCCAACCGGATTCAGGAGCTGCATTCGTTGGGGATGGTGGTCGATCCGAGTGATCTTTACTTTCATCCGGAGGGCAACGACATCCTGGCGGGCTATTCGATTCCGGACGAAGCGCCTGGCTTTGACTTCGACTACGACGGCGAGGCGTTCTTCAGGGAACACATCTGGCCGCGACTTGCGGCATGCTCGTCCGTCTTCGAGCGTTGCAAGCACGTGCGCGGTTGGTCGGGGCTGTATGCGGTGACGCCCGACCGCAGCGGCATCGCTGGCCCGGTGGCTGGGTTCACCAACCTCTTCGAGGCGCACTCGTTCACAGGGCGAGGCGTGATGCAAAGCTATGGAATCGCGACGGCATTGGCGGAGTGGATCGACCGAGGCAGCACCTCGAGCTCGATAGCCGCGCTCAACCGCGACCGCTTCTCCGATCCCGACCAGTGGCTGGTCGAGGACCTGCATATCTAGGGCTTCGCGACCGTGCAGGTGACAACTCGCTCCGGGGCCGATAACGTCGGGCGCGATTGGAGACGGGGTGAGACGATGATCACGAGATATGGGGCGATTGCGTTGGTCGTGGCTTTGCTTGGGTGCGCGCGGACGGAGCCCATCAAGCTGCCCGGCCTAGAAGACACGAGGCTGTCGAATGGAACGTGTCCAACGATTCACTGCAATACGTACCAGACCGATGCCCTCCCGTTGAAGGGGCCCGAGGCGCCGACGCAAGTGCTCGGCGACGATGTCATCGACCATCTCTGGTCGTCGCCGATCGCGGGCGGGATTCTCGACTACACGTATCCCGACGGGACGACGGTGTTTTGGGTTTCTCAGGTCGACCGCATCATGAAGCTCCGCCTCACTGAGCAGAACCGGCTACAGAAGATCAACGAGCTCCCGCTCCAGCCGAAGGATTTTCCGCGATTCTCGCCGGAGGACATGCAACGGATCGTCGCGAAGCTAGACGCGGCAACGCTTGGAACCGAACAATACGACGAGCTCGCCGACGAATGGAACGGCTACCAAATCGAAGGTTTGCGCGCGTACTACGCGATGGTGAGCAACAAGGGCATCCTCTATGTGAGCAATCGCAATGGGGTCGTGGCGTACGGCGATGCCGAACCCGGCAATCCAAGCTCGGCGATCGTGAAGCTCGGGCAGTACATCTTCAAGAAGCTGAAGCTGCAGCTCAGGCTGAAGATGCCACTGCCGATCATGATCGGGATGAACGTCACGCCTGATGGGCACATCATCGCAGTGACGATCGACGGCACCGTGGTCGCGATCAAACCGGACCTGAGTGACGCCGTGTACTACAACCTGCCCGGCGAGCAGATTTGGAACAGCATCGCGATCGACGAGCGCGGGGGCATCTACGTGCCCGGCACGAGGAAGCTCCACAAGCTGGTGTGGAAGGACGGCGGTTTCAGCGACGACGCAAAGGACGGCGCGTGGGTCGAGGCGTACGAAATAGGCTCGCTCGACGCGACGCTTCGCGCGGAACGCGGGTCGGGGACCACACCAGCGCTGATGGGCGGGCCCGACGACAAAGACAAGTTCGTCGTGTTCGCGGACGCAGCCAACGTCAACAACTTGATCCTCTACTGGCGCGACGAGATTCCTGCCGACTGGAAGCAGATCCCGGGCACGAGCAGCCGCCGCATCGCCGGCCTTCTCCCGGTAGATTTTGGCGACAAGTCGATCACGAGCTCCTACTCGGAGAACTCGGCCACCATCTTCGACTACGGCGCCGTGCTGGCGAACAACCAGGTCAAGACCAACGAAAAGATGATGCTCGACGTCCAGCTCAAGATGAAGGACCCCAAGCGCACGCCCTACGGTGTGCAGAAGTTCCAGTGGAACCCCGAGACTCGCGAATGGAAAGTCGCTTGGACGCGCGCCGATGTCTCGAGCCCGAACAGTACGCCAGTCGTGACCACCGAGAACCGGCAGCTCCACACCGTCGGGCTCAAAGATGGGAAGTGGGCGATGCAAACGCTCGACTGGGACACCGGCGAAACCCGTGCCGTGTACACACTTGGAGCTAGTGAGCGCTACAACCCCATCATGTTGGCCCTCCAGGTGCTACCGGGCGGCGATCCGATCTTCGCTACGTTCGGTGGCGTGATGCATCTGCGACTTGGTCAGAAAGACTGACAGGCAAGACTTCGGCCTCCCGAAGTGCTAGCCCTGACACATGGGGCAACGCATCACGATCGTCGACGCGTTCACACATAAGGCTTTCGCCGGAAACCCCGCCGCGGTGTGTGTGCTCACCGAGCCCACCACCGACGAATGGATGCAATCGGTCGCGCGGGAGATGAGGCACTCCGATACCGCGTTCTGCACCCCGCTCAAAGACGGGAGCTTCGAGCTGCGTTGGTTCACGGCCGGCGGCGAGGTTCGCCTTTGCGGTCATGCCACGCTGGCCACTGCGCATGTGCTCTGGGAAGAAGGCTGGCTGGAACATCGCAGGGTCGCGCGCTTCGCGACGCTCAGTGGTGAGCTCACCGCCGCTCCAAGTGGTCGGGTGATCGAGCTAGACTTCCCTGCACGCCCTCCCGCCGAAGTGGAAGCCCCGGCCGGCTTGCTCGACGCGCTGCGCGTCACGGCCGCCTGGATAGGCCGCGACCTCGAGGACCACGTCGTGTTGCTGTCCGACGAGGCGGCCGTGAAGGATTGCGCCCCAGACTTTGGCGCTCTGCGCGCAATCGAAACCCGCGGCGTGATCATCACGGCACTCGCAGAACAGGACAAGGTCGACTTCGTGTCTCGGTTCTTCGCACCCCGATTCGGGATCGATGAGGACCCCGTCACGGGCTCGGCGCATTGCTCCCTCGCTCCGTTTTGGGCGAGCCGCCTCGACAAGACCGTACTGACCGCCCGGCAGCTCTCTACGCGCGGGGGTGAGCTCGAAGTCGAGCTCGCGGGCGACCGCGTGAAGCTTCGAGGCACCTGTGTGACCACCCTACGTGGCAACCTCACGGAGTCCGCGCCCACGGCTTCCTCCTGGTCACGCCACTAGAGGTCGAGCGCTCACGCGCCGCATGCTGATTAGTTTGGCGTGTCCAGGCCGAGAGCCGTGCAGATCTGCTGCATGGCGACTTCCTCGGGCGCCCGCAGGCGGCCGTCGGCAGCGAGGGCAATCGCCGCCCCGCTACGGACGAGCTCGCTTTTGTAGATATCTCCCTTCACGCGAGCGATGCACTCGCAAGCGCGAAGTCGGCCTTGTTCCGGATCTGCGATCAAGGACTCGGCGAGATCCCGAAAGGAAACCTCGAGGGCGTTGAAGTCGATGACGGAGAAAACGTCCGCCTTGCTGCGCAGCAACCCGATAAACTCCTCGACCTCGGATTTCGCAAGCTCGCCATCCGAGGCGGCCACGAGTGCGAAGGCTGCGGATAGCGCGCCAAGCAGATCATCAGATACATCCGCATCGAAACGAGCCCAAGTCGCAACGGCGTACGCCATACTCTCGTCTGGAACCATCAATGCCTCCCAAGTCGGCTTAGACTAGCGCGTCCGCTCCATCATTGCGACCAGCTACGTTGATGGCTCACCCGCAGACACGAACGGATTCTCGATTCGCACGCCGGCAATGCTACGGCCGCTCTGCAAATCCTCCGTCAGCAAACGCCTGCAGCCGGAAGCGGCCGCGGCCTGCACGATCAGGGCGTCCCAGAAACTGAGGGAGTGGAGGCGGTGCAGATCAATCGCCTCGACAATGAAGGAAGGCTCGATGGTCACGACGTCGAGCCGGGCGAGGAGCTCGACCTTGCGCCTGGCGACCTCGGGGGCGACGCCCAGCTTGCGCGTGGCGGCGACGAAGAACTCTTGAAGCACCTGCGTCGAGACGACCCCGTTGCCATCGATGAACACCTGGTGGAGGATCTCCTGTGCCCGCTCGCGCTTGACTCCCGCGTCGAGGTCGTCCGCATACACGATGACATTGGTGTCGATGAAGACCCGCTCAGCCAACGCGGTCCTCGTACAGCTCGTCCCGGCGGATCTTGCGGCCACCCGAGCGGCCACCATGCTCATGCATCAGCATCAACAACTCATCGGCCACCGCCTCCCCGGGTTGTTCCCCGACGAGGTTCTCGAGGTAGCCCCGCAGGAGAGCGTTCAAGCTCGTCCCCTGCGTGCGTGCCAATGCCCGCGCCCGCCTCAGCAGCTCCGCGTCCACGGAAATTGTAAGGTTTTGCGCCATACACGGATTATGTGTCCACATATTCTGTGTGTCAATACTCTGAGTTGAAAGGGGACGTTGGTAAGTGATATGGGATCGACGCCGACGACGGCGAGTCCAATGCATAGACGCGAGTTCATAAAGAATACGACCGGTGCGTTGGCGGCGGGCGCTGGGCTCGGCCCGTGGGTCGCGAGTGGATGTGGTGAAGACGGGACGCCCGGTCGGCAGGCTGTGACGATGTGGGAGTTCTCTTGGCTGACGCGTCGTGAGGGGGCCGAGGCGGAGTACGCGGACTGGGACAAGGTGCTCGATGAGCTTGCGGCGCGCGGCTACGACACGATTCGCATGGATGCGTTTCCGCATCTGGTGGCTCGCGGGCCTGAAGGGGAACAGGTCGACCGCTTCACGATATTGCCGCAAACGCCGCTCTTCATGTGGGGCAACCACGCGCCCGTGGAGGTCGAGCCACGCGCGGGGTTGGTCGAATTCATCACGAAGGTCCGCGACCGTGGCATGAACGTTGGACTGTCAACCTGGTTCAACGACGACGCGCTTCACCGGGCCGCAACCGTGGCAACACCCGACGACTACGCGCGCATCTGGCGCGAGACGTTGGATCACTTGGCCGGAGCCAATCTGCTGGATGCGGTTCAGTGGGTGGATCTGTGCAACGAGTTTCCCATTGGCAAGTGGGCCAAGGGCGCCTATCCACTGATCTTCGATGGAGCGGATCCTGAAAATCCGATCCCGGCGGTTACCGAGTGGTCACCCGAGGCGCAAGAGCGGGTGCAGCAGTACTTGGACGAAGGGATTGGCCCCGTACGCGATGCCTACCCCGAGCTGAGCTACACGTTCTCGTTCGAGAGTGTGAGCGGCCCCTATGCGCGAAAGCTCGACACAAGCGCTTTGGATATCGCCGAGGTCCACGTGTGGCTCTCGAGCGACCTCGAGTTCAGTGGGGCATCGGGGCAACTCGCAGTCTTGCTGGAGCAAAACCCCGATGCGCTTGCGGCCCACGCCGCAAAAGCACCTGAGGTGTACTACTCGGAACGCGACAGATGGCTGAGCTCACTCGAAGGGCTCGTGGATGAGTGGGCTGACTGGGCTGCAGAACGCAAGCTTCCACTGGCGACCTCGGAGGCCTGGGGCCCGATCAACTACGACGACGTCGATTCGATCGAAGGCACGTCGGAGTGGGATTGGGTCAAAGATGTCTGCGCTGAGGGTGTTCGCATGGCGATCGACAAGGGCTGGTGGGGGATCTGCACGCACAACTTCGCTCAACCGCACTTCGAGGGCATGTGGTCGGATGTGGCGTGGCACCGGGAGCAAACCGCCCGAATCAAACGGAGCTAACGCTCGGCGATGGCGGTGAGGCTCATGGCGTCGGATCGGTGTATCCGTGTTCGCGGTGCCAATCGGCGAGCGATTTGGCCGGATACTCGTCGTAGTGCTCGTCTTCAGGATCGGCTTGGATTGGCACCCAGTTCGCCTTGCTGCCGAGCATCAGGTGCACCCGCCCCGGCGGTTCGGGGAGCGGGGTATCGATCGCGCTCGCGACCGGATGTACGAGATCAGGCCAGCCCTCATGCCATGCGTAGAGGTGGCATCCGCATCGCTGGCAGAAGAAGCGACGATGCTCGCTCTGCACCATCTCGCCGTCTCGCTCGACCATCGCGCGGTAGTCCGCCAGGTGCTCCCCGCCCTCTATCTTCATGGTGCGCATGTCCCCTCCGAGGTTGATCATGAACCCGCCGCTGCCGGTCTTGCGGCAGATCGAGCAATAGCAACGCTGATATGGCCAGGGTTCCTTGCTCTCGAGCGAGAAGCGGACCCGCCCGCAGTGACACGACCCTTCGAGGTGCATGAGTCGACGCTACCACATCCTAGTGGAACGCTATTCGTCCTCGGTTGGCGGCGCGATTCTTCCCATCACGGGCTGCTCCGGCGGGAGCGCGACGTCGCCCATGATGAGCTCGCCGGGGTGTCCCGGCGGGTCTTCTTCGCTGGTTCCCGCATCCCAATCCTCGATCGGCGGTGTTCCCATGAGCGGCTCCCCCATTCGCACAGGTGCGTCCTCGACGGAGCCACATGCGGAAAGTGCCGTGACCCCCGCGGCAACGCCTGCCACGGCTATCGCCGCGCGCGCCCCCGACAGAAAGAACGCCCGCTTTGCGCCAACCGGGCAGTCGGACGTCAGCACCGTCCCATCGCTTCGCTGGTAGAAGCGAACGCACAGACGCCCTTCCCGCTCGGCAACGACGCGTCGCGCCTCGCGTTCCGTCATCGTGGATAGGTTGTAGACGTTCCGATTGCACTCTCGGCAGAACCGAACGCGCGCATCGCCGTCCATGTTCTCCCAGGGGGCCCTACAGGGACTCGCAATACGAAGCTGAAGCTTTGAATCTCTTGCCATACTCGTTCTGACGGACGACACGCCAAAACGATCTAGCGAGGGCCTGATCCCTTTTCAGCTACCCATGCTTCCGCTGGTGCGCAGCCAGTGTCCTCTCCACGTTTGCGAGGGCCCTCACAACGCGAGTGTGTACCGAGGCGCCGCTATTCTCGCGCGACGTGAGGGTGGCTGTATGTGCCGCACACAGGTTCTCGGCGTTCCGCCAGCGCTCGGCCAACTCTGCAGCCCAATCTCGGAAATCCTGCGCCGCCCCCGCCCGCTTCTCGAGTGCGTTGGCAAGGGTCGGATGAAAGCTCAACGAGTCCTTCAACCGGAGCAAACGCATCATCTTGGGAAAACGGACGTACATGAAAGTGTCATCGACGTGGATGGTCTTCGAAGCACGGTGCAGGACGAGAACCGACGAGAAGTGAATGTTCTCGTTGGCAGAAATGAAATCGACGCCGCGCGGCACCGAGAACTCGAAGTCGTCCGCAAACATCGCATGCAGCTCGGGATCCTCGGTTCGGAGCGCTTCCCACGGGAGCTCAGGGAACCGCGATACGTGACGTGCCGTCCCGTAGAGCTTCGCGTGAGGAAATCGTTCGTGCATCTTGCGCGCGAAAACGGTGTGGAAGGGGTGCACGTTGAGAATCGCCGCGACGTCCTTGCCGCCGTTGGTCAGCTCGAGAACCTCCGCCTCGACCGCACCGCTCAACGAATAGGAATCGAGAAAGACAAACCCACCGTTGGTTCGCCTGACCAATGAGGCTTGGGTACCGATGTCGACGACGCCGCCAATCTTGAACGACCCGCGAATGTTCCAGAAATCATCCGCGATGTGGACTGTGTGGGGGCGCATGAAATCTCGCTGACAGTCCCAGAGGCTTGAGCACCCAGCCCATGGCACCTGCGGGGGTACCACATCAGCCCGGCACGGAGAACCTCCGCTCGGGAGAACCGTGAGCGTCATCTATGGTAGAGGGTCGAATTCGAATGACACGCCCGCAGAGGCGATCCTATCCTGCGGGCATCCCATGTCCGATCTGAAGTACCGGGGCGTCGATATGTGCGCTCCCGAAACCCACGACGAGCCGTGGGAGATGTACGACTACCTGCGTGAGAATGATCCCATCTACTGGGATGAGCACAACGAGCTCTGGTACGCGTTCCGCTACGACGACATCGTCGATATCTCGAGGAACCCGTTGGATTTCTGCTCGACCGAAGGAAACCGACCGCACATCCCACCAGACCCTTCGATGCTCCACCAGGATGGCGCCCAGCATACGAAGCAGCGCGGTCTGGTGTCGAAGGGCTTTACGCCGCGAGCGATGCGCGAGAGCAAGGAGTACTGCGAGAGAATCGTCGCCGAGCTGATCGACGCCTTCGTCGACCGCGGCGAGGCGGACATCGTGGAGGAGTTTGCGGCCCTCCTGCCAGCGATGCTGATCGCGGACATGCTTGGCGTCCCGCGTGACAAGTGTTCGACCCTGCGGCGCTGGTTCGGGGTCATGGTTCCGGGTGGACAGGGGCCGCAGCATGTAACCGACGAGGTCAATGACGCCTTTGGCCAGTTTTGCGAGCACCACGAGGAGATGATGAGCGAGCGAGCGGACAACCCGGCAGACTCCGATCTCCTGCTCAAGTGGATGCACGCCGAGATCGACGGCGAGAAGCTCGATGAGGACCAACTGCTCTTCGAGCACGCGCTGCTCTTGGCGGGCGGCATCGAGACCACCCGAAACGCGATCGCGGGCGGCATGGAGATGCTGGCCAAGAATCCCGAACAGTGGACCTACCTGCGTGCCAACGTCGACGACGACGCCGTGATCGAAGCAGCGGTCGAGGAGATGGTCCGCTGGGTCAATCCGTTTGCCAACATGTTCCGGACCGCAACGAGAGACATCGAGATCCGCGGAAAGAAGATCGAAGAGGGGCAGATGATCGGCCTGATGTACCCCTCGGCAAACCGCGATCCTCGGGTCTTCGAGGATCCGTACCGATTCGACGTTCGCCGCGGCCCCCGCGACGAGAAGCACATCGCCTTCGGATTCGGCTCACATTTCTGCCTAGGAGCGAACCTCGCCCGGCTCGAGCTGCGCACCGCCCTCCGCGCGCTCCTTCGACGCTTCGAGACAGTCGCACTCAAGCCCGGGGGGCGGCACGAGTGGGCGAGCTCCTCGTTCACCCGAGGCCCGAAGCACATGGACCTCGTCTTCGGCTGACATGGCGAATTACGACTACATCGTCCTCGGCGCTGGCAGCGCAGGCTGCGTCGTTGCGGCACGCCTGTCGGAAGACCCGAACCGGCGTGTCCTCATTCTCGAGGCTGGCGGCTCGGATGACTCGGTTTTCTATCGGACACCTGGGATGCTCGGTCTGGTCTTCGAGATCCCGAAACTCAGGGCCAAGTCCGACTGGGGCTACAGAACCGTGCCGCAGCAGGGCCTCGGTGGGCGCGAGCTCCGCTACACCCGCGGCCGTATTCTCGGTGGGTGCAGCAGCATCAACGGGATGATGTACGTGCGGGGCCACCGCCAAAACTACGACGATTGGGGGAAGGCGAACCCGGGGTGGAGCTACGACGACGTGCTTCCCTACTTTCGCCGTTCCGAACGGCACGAAGATGGGAGCTCGGAGTTCCACGGAGGTGACGGGCCTCTCGACGTGACGCGGCAACGGGAGATCAGCCCCGTGTCCCACGCCTTCGTCGAGGCCGTGAGTCGCCGCTGCAACGTGCCTGTCCTCGACGACTTCAATGGCGCCGCGGACGAAGGGTCCGGTTACTATCACCAGACCGTCGTCCGGCGGAAGCGCGCGAGCACCTCAGTGGCCTTCCTCCGCCCTGCCCTCAACCGACCCAACCTCGACCTCATCACCCATGCATTCGTGAGCCAGATCCTCATCGAGCGCGGCCGCGCCGTGGGGGTCGAGTACCGCCGAAACGGGGAAACACACCGCGTCTATGCCGATGGCGAAGTGATTTGCAGCCTTGGCGCCATCGGCTCGCCCCAGGTGTTGATGCTCTCGGGTATCGGTCCGGCCGAGCACCTTCGCGCGAAGGGGATTCACGTCGTGCGGGATATGCCCGTCGGAGAAAACCTCCACGATCAGTTCTACGTCCCGATGCGCTTCCATGCGAAGGACGCGGGGCACCGCAGTCACGGACCCCACTTCGCGGCGGGGATGTTCCAGGAGTTCATCCTCCGCCGCGGCTGGATGGGCGAGACGTTCATCGACGCTGGCGCGTTTGTAAAGACGCGGCCAAACGAGCCGCTGCCGGACCTGCAATTCTTCGTGGCTCCTTGGGCGTACCCGGAACCGAACGACGACGTCCCGAAGGTCCGGCCAGACTCGACCCCGAGCTGCACCTTGTTGCCCACCCCCCTATATCCAAAGAGCCGAGGCACGGTGCGGCTCCGGTCCAACGACCCGGACGACAAGCCCCTCATCGACCCAGCCTACCTGACCGAACCCGAGGATCTCGGAACGATCCTCCGCGGCTACCGGCTCGCCCGCGAGATAGCGGCAACCGAACCCCTCGCCGGCCAGCTCCAAGGGGAGGTGGCCCCTGGCGCGGATCGAACGAGCGACGTCGAGCTCACCGCCGAGATCCGGCACCGCTGCCACACGGTCTACCACCCCGTCGGCACATGCCGAATGGCGCCGGGCGACGATGGAGTGGTGGACGAGCAGCTCCGCGTGAAGGGCATCGAGGGCCTGCGTGTCGCGGACGCGTCGATCATGCCGTCGATTATCGGCGGGAACACGAATGCTCCTTGCATCATGATCGGGGAGAAGTGCGCGGACATGGTTCGGGGCGACCGCGCGCAATCGGAGGTTTGAGCATGGGTCCACTCGACGGAGTTCGCATCGTTGAAATTGAAGGCATCGGTGCGTGTCCGTTCGCGGGCATGCTGCTCGCCGACCTCGGCGCGGACGTGATTCGTGTGGGCCGGCAGACGCCGAGCCATTTTCAACCGAGTCGCGATGTGATGAGTCGCGGAAAGCGGAGCATCGTGCTCGACCTGAAGAAGCCCGAAGACACGTCGGCCTTTCTCAAGATCATCAAGACCGCCGATGGCTTGATCGAAGGTTTTCGACCCGGCGTCATGGAGCGTCTCGGGATCGGCCCTGAGGTTTGCCTACAGGTGAACCCACGCCTGGTGTTTGGCCGCATGACCGGCTGGGGTCAGGAAGGGCCGTGGGCGGAACGCGCAGGACACGACATCAACTACATCTCGCTGGTAGGTGCGCTTCACGCCATGGGACGCAAGGGCGAGCGGCCCGCCATTCCTCTGAATCTGGTCGGTGATTTGGGAGGCGGCGGATTGCTACTGGCGTTTGGCGTCGTCAGCGCGCTCTTCGAAACCCAGAAGTCCGGCAAGGGACAGGTCGTCGACGCGGCAATGGTCGACGGTGTCGCCGCCCTCATGGCAAGTATCTACGACGCGATGCAGCTCGGGTATTGGTCCGACAAGCGCGGAGAGAATCTCGTTGATTCGGGCGTTGCGTTCTATGACGTCTACGAGACGAGCGACGGCAAGCACGTGTCCATCGGCTCGCTCGAGCCCCAGTTCTACAAGGAGCTTATCGAGAAACTCGGCATCGAAGACCGCGCGCCAGCCGTTGGCGAACACTTGAACCGCGACAACTGGGATGCGCTCCGCCCGACGCTCACAGAGGTGTTCCTTCAGAAGACGCGCGACGAATGGTGCGAAGTCTTCAACGGAAGCGACGCCTGCTTCACACCCGTGCTCGCCGCAGCCGAGGCGTTCAAGCACGAGCACCACCTCGCTCGACGCTCGTTCATCGATGTTGAAGGCGTCAAGCAAGCCGCCCCTGCGCCGCGCTTTTCGCGCACCAAGCCCGCGGACCCGAGAGCAGCCAGCGAGCGCGGCGCAGATACCGAGGAAATTCTACGGGAATGCGGCGTCAAGACTAGGCCCTGACTAGTTGCCGATCAATCGCTAGGATGAATCAGAGAGCTTTGGTGAATCCATGGCAATCGGGGGACTGATGAAGACCTGGGGACGTACGCGTAGGGCCGCGCATATTCTTTCGTTGGTTGCGACGACGGCTTGCAGCAGTGCGGGCGACGACGGCGGCTCGCGCGGCGGAGGCAGCAGCACGGGCGGGGAGCGCAACGCGACCTGCGAGGCCGGAGAGTCTGCCGGCGAGGTGCAAGAGCCGGTGTTCGTCGCCAACCTTCGCGGCCAAACGAGCTGGTACGCTTCACCGGTGGTTGCGGACCTCGATGGGGACGGCAGCAACGAGCTCATCGCTGCGTACTACTCGGTGTACGTATTCGACAGCGAGCTGCAACTGCTCGTCGATTCCAACGATGGCGATGGCGGACGCGTCTATGCACCGCATGTCGTCGTCGACCTCGAAGGGGACGGCTCAACGGAAATCGTCGTGGGTCGCGGGCACGAGGTAGTGGCCTACTCTTGGTCGGGCAACTCGTCCGCCCTCGATCGCCGATGGGTCGCCGACACGACCACTGCCGGTAATCAACCGGAGGTTCGAGGCCTGGCTGCAGCGGACCTCGATGGCGACGGGCTGATCGAAGTGGTGGCCACGACGACGCAGACCGCCAGCACAACGGACGGCGGTGCACAGGTGTTCGTGTTCGACGTCGATGGCCGCTCCTACCAACCGGCCGATGGCCATCAACCCGCGTGGCCGCGATACAACAACCGCTCGGGCGAAGGCAACGACGCAGACCGTAACCTTCAGGGGCACAGCGGATTCGGTTGTTATGGCCTCAACGTGGCGATTGGCGACATCGATGACGATCCCGAGCTGGAGATCATCGCGACGTATGACAACCATCACATCCAGGCCTTCAACCACGACGGCGTTGCGATCGACAGCGCTCCATGGTTCACGAACCGTTCCTCGGAGCTCGCCGGCCAGCGCCTGACGTGGGGACAGTTCATCCGGTGGGCGGACCCCCAAGTCGAAGCGGACCACTACCACGACCACACCGGAGAGTGGCCGCACCCGAGCTGGGCAGAGTGGTTGCAGTGGACCGCCTCCCCTCCGAACATCGTCGACCTCGACGGCGACGGCGACAACGAGGTGCTTGGCATTCCGAACGTGGAGATGCACGAGCCCTATGAAACTCAAGCGTACGCGTTGATGGTGCTCGAAGGAGCATACGGAGACGGCTCGCGATCCGCGATGCGTCTCCCCGGATGGGAGGAACTGCCGCGCGGCGAGCGCCCCATTCTGGTCGACGGATGGTACCCGCCGCGCGGCGTCCCCGCGGCTGCGACCGTGAATCTTCAAGGCGATGATCGTCCCGAGATCCTCGTGTCGCTCAACGACGGCTTCCTCTACGCATTCGACGCGGACGCCGAGGTCTTGTGGCGCTTCAACTACACGCACGGTCGCCCAGTCATGTACGCGTCGGAGCCGGTGGTTGCGGACCTCAACCAGGACGGATCGCCCGAGGTCCTCTTTGCCACCTATGGTGCACCCGACGTCACCGACTCGGGCTACCTCCTCGTGCTCGCCGCAGACGGAACCTTGTTGCACGACCTCGCGTTGCCGAACCCAGGCAGCAACGGCAATGGCAACGGAGCCCCCGCCGCGCCCACCGTGGGTGATCTCGATGGCGACGGCGAGCTCGAAATCTTCGTGCAGACCTTCGACCACGGCATGGACGTCTTCACCGTCCCCGGCTCAGGCGACGCCTGCCTGCCATGGTCAACCGCGCGTGGCGGTCCCCTCCGAATGGGGCAGCCGAATGGCCGGTGACTCGATAGCGCGCTAAGGAGACGAGCAGGAGCGGTCAATGTCCAGGCACTCAGATCCATTCTTTCAGGTCCCGCAGACGACCCACACCACGGCGCAGGGCCCGATCGATCTGCCCATCTTCTATTTCGATGTCAGCGTGCTGTTTGCGTTCTTCATCACGAGTCGTGATGCGGTGGAGGCGAAGCTGAGCGGGACGGGTTTGCGGCCCGCCCTGACGATCGGCAAGCGCGCGTTCGTGGGGATCGCGCACTATGAGTATAGGCAGACCGGCATAGGCCCCTACAACGAAGTCGGGATCGCGCTCCCGGTACTCCCCGAGGGTGCACCGACCCCGCGCAACCCAATGAAGGCGTTGTATGGTCCCGTCGATGAGCGGCATTTGGGCTTTTACGTCCTCGACCTGCCGGTGACGACGCCGCTGGCCAACGCCGGTGGACGTGAGGTCTGGGGCTATCCCAAGTTCGTCGCGCCCATTCCGTTTCGCCTCGACCAAAAGAGCTTCGAAGGTTCCGTGCTCGACCCGGATGGCGACGGAGATATCTTCACCCTGTCCGGCCGCCTCCTCCCGGCACTTCCCGCGCCTCCCATGAGCGTTGTGACCTACTCTCACAGTCAGGGAAACCTTCTTCGGGCCACGGTGAACGTCCGCGGTCGGACGAACCTACGCCCGGGCCGCGGCCTCCAACTTCGTGTGGGTGAGTCGACTCACCGCATGGCCCGCAACCTCCGCGACCTGGGCCTCGACGGGGCCCGTCCAGTGGTCGTGCAGGACACGCACCAGTTCCAGTCGCGATTGAATGCCGGAGTGCCCATCGGAAGCGTCGCCGAAGTGGGAGATGCGCAACTGGGCGAAGCGCGCATTCAGCTGTAGAAGGCGGTGAGGTGGAGGGGGTAGCGGAGAGCGGAGAGCGGACGCTTCGCGTTAGCAGCCGGCCTCGGCGAGAGCTTCCTCGGGCCGAAGCTCCGGCGGGAGCAACTCGCCGACCGCCGACTGGGCCCGTGCCAGGGCCTCGCGCGGACCGCCCCCCTTCTCCGCATCGATGGGCGGGCCGAACCGCAGCGCGCAACCGCCGGGCCGGACCCCGCGCTCGCCGACGCCTATGACTTTGGCGGTGCCGATCAGCGCCGCCGGCACGATGCGAGTTCCCGGAAGCTTGAAGTATCGATGCACCGCCGGCAGGAACGGCTGCATGCGTCCCGTTCGGGTGCGGGCGCCCTCGGGATAGATGAGGAGCACGTATCCGTTTTGCATGGCCGCATGGGACTGAGCAACGGCCTCGAGCGACTGTCGCGCCAGGTCGCGTCCGGGAAGCCGGGCGGTGTGGCCGAGGGTCACGCTTTGCGGAACGGGGATCGTGTTGAGCGAAGCGCTCACGAGGCGCCGGAACAGACCCTCGTAGACCTTCGGCCCGGCAGCAGAAACCAAGCGGTCGGCCAGCCTGTCGGGCGCGTGGGCGTACAGGATGGTGTCGATCGCGCTGGAGTCGATGTAGGACGCGTGGTTGCAGACGACGGCAGTGGGTCCCGCGGCCGCAGCCGCCGACAGGTGCTCAACACCCTCTAGCGTGGAACCGGCGAGCACGTGGCCGCTCCAAATGCGCACGGCCTGCCGCAGGAGCGGATGGCCCGTGTACAGGCGTCGCTCCACACCCACGCCTCCTACCGCGTCGCGGACCAATGCAACGTCCGAATCGCTCCAGGAGGCGACCAACTCGGCCAACTCCGCGGAGATCACCGCCTGCAGCGAAGCGTCCTTCACAGGCTCCGCCACAAACGCAGGGACACGTTCGCGCAGCGCTTCAGGACTCAGTTGGAGGAAGGCGTCGGCGTCCATTGGGGCGCACTGTAGGCATCGCGGGTTGCGTGTCCAGCGGGCCGCGTGCTCGCGCTCGTGCGACCACTCTGTGGCCCCCGAATGGCTCCGCCAGATCAGGTCCCACAGAAAGTTTGTCGAACGATCTGATCAGTCCGCGGAGGCGCGGCATAGCGTTCCTGCGACGGCTGGTCGTCGTAGGGCGACGCGAGCACCTCGATCAGCTGCTCGAACGGTTCGAGATCACCGTCTTCAACCGCCGCCTTGATGACCTCTTCGACGCAATGATTGCGCGCAATGAAGGCCGGACTGACTGACCTCATCTCCCTTCGACACTCCGCGGAGGATCGCCCTTCGCTGGCGAGGCGATGTCGCCAACGCACGGCCCATTCATCGAAGGCTGCAGGGTCTTCAAAGAGGCCGCTCACCGGCTCATTCGTTTGTGAGCTTTGATCTAGCACCTCCGCTAGTTGGCGGAAGGTAAGCGTGAAGTCTGCCCCGTTCTCCGCCATCCGTGTCAACAGATCCTCAGCGAGTGCGACATCACCTTCCCGAGCTTCCGTGAGCCCGAGCTTTCGTCGCAAGCCGGCTCGATAGAAATGCTCGAACCGACTTGGAAACGTTTGGATCACCTCGGTGGCCATAGCGACGGCGACATCTAGATCGTCAGCGATCAGCGGCAAGAGAGCATTCGCCAGCCCCCCGAGGTTCCAGTGCGCGATCGACGGCTGATTACCGTACGCATATCGACCCCTGTAATCGATGGAGCTGTAGACCGTATCGGGATGATAGCTGTCCATGAACGCGCAGGGGCCATAGTCGATGGTCTCCCCAGCGATCGATGTGTTGTCCGTGTTCATGACGCCGTGAATGAACCCGACCCACTGCCACCGGGCGACCAACTCGGCCTGCCGCTCGATCACGGCACCGAGCATGGCGAGCATTGGGTTGTCTGCCTCGGACGCAGCTGGGTAGTGGCGTGCGATGACATGATTCGCCAGCACGCGAATCCCATCCTCGTCCTGCCGGCCAGCGAAGAACTGGAAAGTCCCTACTCTGATGTGACTCTGCGCCACTCGGGTCAGGACAGCTCCCGGCAGATGTGTCTCGCGCACGATCCGCTCGCCCGTCGTCACAGCGGCCAGCGCACGAGTGGTGGGAATCCCCAAGGCCGCCATCGCTTCGCTGACGATGTACTCGCGCAACACCGGACCCAGTCCGGCACGCCCATCTCCGTTGCGAGAAAACGGTGTGGGACCCGCACCCTTGAGCTGCACATCACGACGTACGCCATCTCGATCGATCAACTCCCCAAGAAGAATCGCCCGACCATCGCCCAGCTGGGGCACCCAGTTCCCAAACTGAAATCCCGCATACGCCGCGGCCAGCGGCTCGGCGCCTTCCGGCACCCGATTCCCGGCGAGGACCTCGACGCCCTCAGGCGCAATCAACCGCTCGGGGTCGAGCCCAAGGTGAAGAGCGAGGCTCTCATTCAGCCGGATCAGCCCCGGCCCGGACACCGGGGTTGGCAGCTGACGCGCGAAGAAACGCTCGGGCAGCCGAGCGTAGCTATTGTCGAACAGAAACAATGAGTCGTGGGTCATGGAATTCTGCATGAGATGCGGTTCGGACTGTGCGAACTCCACTATGTGGACAGTGGAGCGATTCGTAACCTCGGCCTGCCCAATCCGTAGCAGATACCATGAACGTCGAGGTCAAGCGCGTGTACGAACCTGTCGCGCGCGACGATGGTCTCCGCGTTCTCGTCGACCGCTTGTGGCCGCGCGGCCTCTCGAAGCAGTCCGCAAGAATCGACGTGTGGGCGAAGGACCTAGCCCCATCGACTGAGCTTCGTCACTGGTTCCACAGCGACGCGGGCACATGGAACGAATTCAAGAAGCGCTATCAACGGGAGCTGCGCAGCCGCGAAGACGTGGCGCTCGACCTACGCGAAAGGATCCGCTCGGGCAAAGCAACCTTCCTCTACGCCACGAAGGCCGACAAGCACAATCACGCGCAGATACTCAAGGCCCACCTCGAAACGCTTTAGCTTAGGCGGTGTTGTATCTTACGAAACGCAGCAAGCGTGGTCGGGATTGCGCTGTGGTTTCGTAGCAGGGGTCCGGAAGACGACAGGTCTCACGAACAGGTCGCGCGGCCTGTTGTTTCTGCCGTGTATTCGCCCTTCGCGGGTGTACATAGAGGCAATGACGACTCGCCACCCTCGCCTCTTGCATGACCTGCCCGCGTCGCTGGGCGCTGAGCAGGTCGACGAGCTCCTTCGAAGGCCAAACCTGAGGATCGAGCGAATCGTGTCGACCGGACAAGCGTGCGCGGAGACATTTTGGTACGACCAGGCCGAACACGAATGGGTGATCGTGCTCAGTGGTCGCGCCAAGCTCCGCTACGAGCACGAGGACGCGGTGGTCGAGCTCGGTCCGGGCGACGCCGCGTTCATTCCAGCACACACCAGGCACCAAGTGGCCTGGACGACGCCGGACGAGCCCACAGTGTGGCTGGCGCTCTTCTGGACCGAGCCGTGAGCCCCACTGTCGAATCTCGGGCCAAACGCGCTTTGCGTCGCGCGGAGATTTGAGTCAGCGGCCGATCAAGGCGGCTACGATCTCAAGCTCAACGCGGGGCTACGGCGCTGTCGAAAAGGGGAAGGCCATGCCGTAGGTGCCGTTGTCGTGCTGCCACCCGTCGCCCATGTGGGAATGGCCTCCCATCATGCCTCCGTGCTGACCCAGCATGTCTTCATCGACCCAATGGCCGCCCATGTCGAAGCCGTGTTGGTCGAAATCCATGTGGTGACCATCCACATCGGTGATTCCGCCGCCAACATGCAGGGTGTGCTCGCTGTCGTGTTGCAGTGGGTCATGCGGCGTGAAGGTCAGCACGTGGTGGTCTTCCGACCAATGCCATGCTCCAGGAACCTCCTCGCCGTCGAGCCCTCCAAGATGCAGTGAGCAGAGCTCCTCGACGCCATCGGCCATGGGATGGTCGAACTCCAGCTCGATTCGAGTGTTGGGGTCCACCGTCATGCTGCCGCCGCGCGGCGTTACGCTAACGAGAGCCGCCTCTTCGACCCCCGCGCCCGGTGTTCCGTCCCCGCAAGCAGCCGATGCCGCGAAGACGCAAGCGATGACTGTCAGACCAAGTGTTCGTGCCGGTAAGCCGTTCATGATCGCCTCCTGATGGCAATCCTCTAACCACTGCCGTCGCAACGCGCACGCGAAAGGTTTGCGCGCAATTTAGCCTTGAATTGTGTGGACGAAACGTCTTTTCGTCGGCGTGACCGATCGTGACAGAGAGCCGATCGTGGCTCGTGTACGCACTATTCCAAGTCCCATGCACGCCAGGTCGTTGCCAGATTGGCAAGTCGGCCGCGCTACCGCTTCGAGCGCTTCCTTTCGGGCTTGATGAACCGAAGGGTCATGCGATCGCTTTCGCCGATCGCGAGGTACTTGGCGCGGTCTTCGTTGCCTAGGCGCAGTGTGGGCGGCAAGGTCCAAACGCCGACCGGGTGGTCCGCAGTGTCCATGGGGTTTGAGTTGACTTCCGAGCTTGCAACGAAGCGAAAGCCGGCCTCCTTGACCAGCTTTTTGACGTGGTCCTCGGTGACGTAGCCGCTTTCGACCATTTGATCTCGGCTTGTGCCTTTCTTCGCGCGATGCTCCACCACGCCCAGCACGCCACCCGGCTTCAACGCCTGGAACATGGCTTCGAACATGCCAGGCGCGTACTCGCCCTTCATCCAATTGTGGACGTTGCGAAACGTAAGCACCATGTCGGCGGTTCCAGGCGGCGCCATTTCCGTGCGCTCCGGAATCGAGAGCTCGGTGACGATGACCCGGTCGTAGAGGTCGGGACGCGCGTCGAGCTTCTTTTGGAGCTCTCGCTGCATCTTCTTGCGCCACTCCGGCGTGCGCTTCGCGGTGAGCGCAAAGCCCGCGGCGTAGTACTTCCCCTTCTCGCGAAGAACTGGAGCCAGAATTTCCATGTACCAGCCGCCGCTCGGCCAAATCTCCACCACCGTCATCGACGCGTCTAGGCCGAAGAAGGCCAGCGTTTCTTTCGGATGGCGATAGCGATTGCGAGCCGCATTGCCGGGCTCGCGGTGAGAATCGTTCATCCACTTTTCGATTAGGTCGGCCGTAGAGGACGCGGTCGCACTAGCGCCCGCCACCAGAAACGGGGTGCAAACCAGGAGCCATACGAAAGTTGACCTACGCATCACCAGACAAGGGACGAGGCAATATGTGCTTCTGCGTACGTGTTCTAGTCACGTTCGTTACGGTCGTGCATCAGGCCACGCACCGCCGTCATCTACAAAGTCCGGTGTTGCTGAGAAGCTCACTCAGCTCCTGAATTGCGCAGGAACAGCCTCACCCGGGTTGGCGTATGTCGGCGGAGGCGAAGGTCACCGCCGATTTGGCCGCGCCAAACTGTTGAAAACACAGCCGGCGAACTCGGCTTGGTTCGTGCTCTGCATCTCATGCATGACCCAACCGCGCATGGTCCTCCGAGGCGACACGAGCATGGTCACTCGCCGCACCCTCCGCCGACATCACCTCTTCCGCCCCGACCCCGCAATCGCCCAGCTCTATCTCTATACGCTTGGCGTATGTGCCAAGGAGTTTGGGATGCAGCTCCATGCGTTCGTGCTGATGTCGACCCACGAGCATCTCGTGGTGACCGACACGAACAAGCGGCTCCCCGACTTCCTCCAGCGCCTTCATCGCCTGGTGGCCCTCGGAACCAAGGTCCTGCGCAAGTGGGAAGGCCCGGTGTGGGACCACGAGCGCTCTTCCGTGCCGGGGTAACCGTGCTGCCGCAGGAGCTTGGGCGCCGAACGTGGAAGATCAAACGGCCAGAGGTCTATTTCGATGCTGACAACTCGAAGTGGCCCGACGAGGTGGAGCTGACGCTCACGCTGCCCCCGACACTCCAAGGACTCTACACCGACACACAAATCCGGGACGCTGTTGCCCTCGAGCTCACCCACCAAGAGCTGCGAACCCATTCGGGGTCGGAACCCCACCTTTGCCGTGGGGCGCGGACAACGAAAAGCGTTTTTTGCAGGACTCGAGAGGTCGGCAACGGACAGCTGCGTCCTCAGCCCCATTGCTTCACCGACAGCGTCACAAACGAGGCCGCCGCGCACATGAATCACCGTGTATCTGCACATAAGTCGCAGTCGTGTGTAGTGCTTGGAGGTGAATACCCACCGGCTGCAGGGCAGCCGATGGGTACCATGAAAGCTCAACCGTGGTCGGGTCGCTTGGCTCTGCGGCTACTTGAACAACGGCTCGGCGTCGATCCCGTACTTAGCGTTGATTTCGTCGAATATCGGCCCCACGACCTCCGGCAGGCCGAGCGCACCGGACCGCGTGAAGTCCGAGATCGTGATCGCCTTCGAGGTCTCCGGCACGATCTTGTTCTGGAGCGCCGGGCGCGGCCAGACTTCCTCGTCGATGGCCGACATCCGAACTCGGATGTCGTTCTTGGTGACGTTCCACACCATGTAGTCCGTCGCAAGATCGAGCGGGCCATCGTAGGTCCTGCGAATCCGCTCTCGGACGACGGGCTCCGTGTCGAAGTCGTTGTAGAAGTGGTAGCCGACAGCATGGCGGGGCTTCACGAGCGACATCACCTTGCCGAACTGCTCCGGCGAGGTGTGGCCCTGGGTGCCGACCATGAGCGCTTCCTTCGGGGCGTAGCCCTGCTTCGTGATCAGGAGTGCGGGCGGAAGGAAGCACTCGTGGATCGCGAAGTCCGCCCCCTTGGCGTGCTCGACGTACCACTTGTTCGGAACCGTGTCGCTCCCGTAGACGAACTTGAGCCCGTTCCACGTGAGGATGAAGCTCACCGCGCCATCCAGCCCGTGAACAGCGGGGATGGTGCGTACCACCACTCCGTTCTCCTCGTAGATCACTTGATTCACACCGTCGAAGGGGAACTCATTGACCTCCAGCACGGCTCCGCGCATGTCGTTCACACCGGAGCGGGTCCCGATGTCCCAGACGTACGTCTTCTGCATCATGCTCAGCGCGTGCTTCGTGCCGTACTCCGGCGTTGCGCCGCTCGGCCCCCAGATCCGAATGGGAACGAGTCGGTTCATCACGATGCCGCCGAGCCAGAAAGTGGGCAGGTCGCCGATGTGATCGACGTGCAGATGCCCGACGAAAACCTTGTTCAGGTAGTCGTATGGGATCTTCTGGGCCGCGATCCGCGCGTGGCAGCCGCTCCCAATATCGAAGAGAAACTTGTCGCCGTTTCCCAGCTCGACCAGCCAGCAGGCGGACGCCTGCTTGGGCCGAGCACTCGGCATGCCGGTACCGAGGGCAACGACCCGCATCTCGTCCGGCTGAAGATCCTCGGTGCCCGGGTAGTACACGTCGCGCTCGGGTGCGGGAACGGCCTTGGTGGGCGACCGCGTAGCTACAACAAGGACGAGCAGCGCCGCACAAGCAAGAAAACCCGCAACGAATGTCAGGCCCATCTTCAGCTTCATGGCAATCCTCCTGAATTTCGCCTCAGGCTCGAAGCGCGCATGTCCGCATCAATGTCCGCTTTCGATCCGCCAATAAATGATGTTTTATCATGTACTTAGATATCTAACAATCGATTGGACAGCCGCAAAAATGTCCGCTCTCGTGTCCTGTCCCTCCTCAGAACCCCGTCCAGCGCACAATCGTTTACCATCACGGATCCCGGACCCACCTCGCGAACGGCGCGCTGAGCCTCGGCAAATCGTTCGCTGGCGAGTCTGAGTTCCTCACACAAACCGACAAACAGCTTCAGCAGGTCGACACCGAGACGAACAAACCGCTGATCAAGCACCTCATCGTCTTCGCGTTGATATGGCCCGTCATCTTCCTGTCCATCGACATCTACCGCTACTACTTCGGGTAGGCGCGCACCTCGGGAGGCAAGCGTGCGTGGCATGATCGGGGTGGCGATGTTGCTTGCGATCGGGGGAGTCGCCCTCGGCGCTGCGCTATGGAACTTCCGCGGTGCGCCCGTCGGAGGGCTTTCGTTCACCGAGGTAAGCGTCGTGGGCTCGCCCGCCGACGCGAGACCGATCGAGTTCGAGGCCATTCAACACCCCTACTTTGGTCCGGAGGGTTGGAACAATGTCGGCGGTGGGTCTGGCAACGCGGGCGTTCAACTGGCTTCCGGTCCGCTTGGCAAGCGTCCTACCGTTCATTCGCGCCACGGGAGCAATGCCCCGGGTGGCGAATGCGCGTCTGCCGTGCTCACCAGGGAAGGAAATCTCATCGTCAGCTGTGGGTCGCTCGCGGGCTTCGAGCTCAACTTGCTCGCACCTCGAACACTCGAGCTGTTGGCCGTGTACGAGATTCCCCAGCGACCCTCGACCTTCGCGGCAGTCGTCACACTCGACCCCGACAAACTCTTCTCGGATACGACCGGCGGGGCCTACTTCTATCTCGACAACGAGGAGCGCGTCGTTTTCGCCGACCCCCAGCAGGAGATCTGGCGTGTTGGCCATCGCCAAAACAGCGCGGGCGACTGGGAGTTCTACGTAGACAGCAGCTTCGATCTCAGGTCGCTCGTTCCCCATGACTGTTTGTCGCTCGACAACTGGTTTCCGGAGCGCGAGTGCGATCCCATCACGGCCGTGGCGCCCGACTACGACGGCCGCATCTGGTGGGTGACGCGCCACGGTCGCATCGGGACCGTCGACCCGAAGACTGGCGAAACGCGTACGGTGCACTTCGAAGGCGAGGGGATCCAGAACAGCGTCGCCGCTGGCCCCGACGCGATGTACATCGTGACCGACCGGCGACTCTACGCGATGAAAGCGGGCGTGGACGGCACGCCGGAGGTCCTCTGGCAGGAGGAATACGAGCGTACCGATGAACGAAAGTTGGGTCAGTTCGACACGGGCTCCGGCACGACACCCACTCTGCTGGGTCGCGACTACGTGATCATTGCAGACAACGCCGCCGGCCAAAGTCGGTTGCTCGTCTATCGGCGTCAACGCGAGGTGGATGGCGAGCGATTGATCTGTGCGGTTCCGCTTTTCGAGCCCGGCGCGTCCGCTGTCGAGATCTCGGTGGTCGCATGGGGGCGGAGCATCTTGGTCAAGAACGAGTACGGCTACACCAACTTTCTCAAGATCGGATGGGAGGACGATTTCCCCGGAGGTATTCAGCGCGTCGACATCCGCCCGGACGAATCGGGATGCGACGTCGTGTGGACCTCCGAAGAACGCACGCCCTCTATCACACCCCGTTTGTCGGCCGAGAACGGACTGCTTTACACCTACGCCTACGATCTCGACGAGCGCGGAAAGGTGGCGTGGAGTGTTGCAGCGATTCGCGCCGACACGGGCGAGACGGTTTTCAAGATTCCGACGGGGACCGGCAAGCAGTTCGATGCCAGCTGGGCCCCGATTACTCTCGGCTACGACAACACCCTCTACGTAGGCACCACCGTCGGGCTGCTTGCGATTTGGGACGAGGAATAGCGTGCCTGAGTCGAGCCATGCTTCTGCGCACGGACACCCGCCGATTCGGCTGCCCCTGCAGTTGCGTACCCTCAACGCCATGGGTCCACTTCTGAGTCGGCTTGGCTTGCTCAATCTGCGCCCGGGTGCCGACCATTACATGGAGCTGGCACGACGGTCGACGGGGCTCAGCGATTTTGGTTCCTATGATGTGCGAACCGCTGTCGACAAGATGCTGCACATGCTGTGCAACGAGGCGGATCTACACTTGTTCGGTCGAATCGCGAGTACGCAGCTCACGCTTCGTAACCTCGAGAACTGCCTCAGAGTCCAGCAGGCCTTCGTAGACGAGCCTGAGTTGGATGACATCCCCGTCGAAGAGCCGATCATCATCGTGTGCACGCCAAGGACGGGAAGCACTCTGCTCCACAATCTGCTCGCGCAACATCCAAACGTTCGAGCGCCGCGCATGTGGGAGCTCCACCGCCCTTGTCCTCCGCCCCACCCCGCGCTCGAGCAAACCGACGCGCGCATCAGAAAGAGCGACCGCGAGTTTGGGATGTACTACCGGCTGATCCCCGACATGCGGGCGATTCACTACTTCGCGCCGCTCGCCGTCGAAGAGTGCACGCATCTGTTTCTGAACACGTTCACGTGCCGAATGAGCTTTGCAGCGATGGCCAACCTGACGTCCTACGCCGACTGGGTGATGAAGCTCGACATGGCGCCGGCCTATCGCGAGTACAAACGCACCCTGAAGATCCTGGCACGAAACTACCCACGCAAGACTCTAGTGCTGAAGAGCCCTGGCCACTTGCTGTGCATGGAAGCCCTTCACGAAGTCTTCCCAAAGGCTCGCATCGTTCACATTCATCGAGATCCAGCCACCGCCGCGGGCTCGTTCTGCAGCTTGACCGAGGCCGTGCAAATCTCGGTGAGAAGGAATGTCGACGTAGCCGAGATCGGCAACACCTGGAATCGCCTCTGGACCCCGGCAGTCATGGACTCGATCCGTTGGCGGGAAACCGGCGAGCTCAACATCCTCGACCTCGATTTTCGCGATGTCATCGCCGACCCGCCCGGCGTCGCTGCCTCTGTCTTCGAATACTTCGGCATCGATGCCCCGGCGGCGCTCCACACCAACATCGCTCGCTATCTGGGAGAGAACCCGAAAGACATGTACGGCTCGCACCAATACGACCTACACCGGTACGGGCTCGACCGCCGGGCGCTCCTCGAGCAGTACGCACCCTACATCGATTTCTTCGACGTCGCTTTGGATGCGGGCTCGTAGATCTCCGCAGGTCTTCTACCAGGCGCCGCGACTATCGGAGTAGGCCAAACCACCGATAGCCGAGAGCTCTTGCCTCGCGGATAGCGAAGAGGTTACCGTCAAGCCATTCATACAGGTCAGGCCATGAACACCAGTCGCATCAAACGCATGCAAGAGCTGCTAGCCGCAGCGATCGAACCAGAATCGTGTGAAATCATCGACGAAGGACATCTGCACATCGGCCATGAAGGCGCCCGCGGTGGCCGTGGCCACTACCGTATCCGAATCGCCTCCCCGCGATTCCAGGGCCTCAGCCGTATCGCCCAACACCGCCTCGTTTATGACGCACTCGCCGAGCTGATGGTCGATGAGATTCATGCGGTGAGTGTTGAGGTCGCTGGGAACGAGCTCGACAGCCAATAGCGGCTGTTGGCTAGTCGGACAGGATGGGACTGCCAGGCGATCAGGGTGTCATCACGAACAGTTGTTGACCATCGAGAAATCCTTCGATGATCTTCTGCACCCCGCTATCTTCCGGATCATTGTTCGTCCAAAAGAAACAGCGCACATGATTGCGATTGTCCATCGCTTGCAAGCGAGCGCTCAGTGCTTTGGTGTGCTCGCCGGAAAGCGATTCGCCGGTGATGGTGGGGCTATCAACACACAGTTCCGATAAGGTGCGTTCCAGGTGGGGCGCTGCCATCAGGTCGCACAGGTGGATCAGATGAATTTCCCCCTTGTGCTCATGGTGCAAGGCTTCCCGCAGCAAACCGAGAGCGCCAGCTAGATCATAATCTCGTGCGATCAACAGCAGGTCGTCATTGCTGTCTTCGCTGCGGTAGTGGTGATGGGCAAAAGCGGTCTGCACTGCCAGTGCATCGTTCTCTTCGAGTTGCTGGACAATGTAGCGATCAAGGGGTTCGTCACTTTGCGTGCCGATGTGGAACTCCATGAACCTATCTACTCCGTGTACCGACGCGATGGGGTAGTCGGCGCAATGACCGTCGATGTTGGTCAATGTCAGATACTGTCCGGCCCTATAGGCAAAATCTCGTGCCGGTCTTAGGCGCAAGCGTATGAGCTGGTCAGAAAGCGCTGTTTTGTCGTCTACCATCGCGGTAAATCGCTTGCGCTTTTCACGTTCGGGTGTGGTGACTTTGATGTCAGCGTAGATCATGCACTGGCAGGCTAGAAAGTAACCCTCGTTCACCAGTTCCGGTGCCAATCCCATTTGCGAGAAGGGCATGGGCACGCCTTCCTCGGCTTTCATCAGGCAGGAGTGACAGTGGCCACCCCGGCAGGCATTGGGCACGGCATGGCCGTTTTTGAGCAGCGTGCCCAACACTGTGTCGTAGTCTTCAACCGTGTAGGTGTGACCAAGAAATTCTAACTCCGCCATGTAGTCGACTTCTCGAGGGCTATTGTACGTTATCACTGGGCCCGCGCTACCAGCGCCATCGCCACGGCGCTGAGCGTGAGCGTCAAGAGCGCGGCGTAGATGATGGCTTCTGCTATAGCTAGCGTCCTCGAACAAGGAGCCTGACGATGGACTTGAAGAAGCTGAACAAGGACGATCCGCTCGACCGGATGGCCCAAAAGAGCGCGGACACCGAGGGCATGTCCCCGATGGATCCGCCCGACGCCTACTCGCCTCCAAGCACCGAGGACGTGGCCTACGACACCATGCATCCGTTCCTGCAGGAGCTGATGGACGATCACAAGCGGTTGATCGCGCAGATGACGACCTTCGAAGAGGCGCTGCAGCAGATCCAGACCAGCGGCCTCAGCGACGAGATCGGGCAAACGCTGCGGAACTCCTTCCAGTTCTTCGAGGAGGATTTCGTCGTCCACAACCGCAAAGAGGAGCTTGGCTTCTTCCCGCTGCTGAAGCGACGCCTGATTGAAAGGGGCGAACACGGCACGACGGCCGAGCGAAAGACCGGCGTCGACGTGATGCAGAACGATCACACGCGGGCGGTGCAACTGGCAGCGGTGGCGTGCAGCTTCTTCGGCCTCGCCGTTCGGCTCCCCGACGAACAGTCCCGCATGCTGACGCTGAGCGGCGCCGTACAGCAGAGCAAGGATCTGATCGAGCACGTTCGCCTGCACATTTTCCGTGAGGAGACGATCCTGTTCGGTTTTGCCAACAATCACTTCAGCGCCGAGGAGCTCGACCAGTTTCAAACGTCGGTCGAGACCGAGACCGCCAAGCCTGCGTGAAAGATCCGAGCGAGGTTGGCCAGAAACTGAAGAGGCCACGCGTCACTTCAAGCGGCTCGGCCGACAAGTGCTGTCTCCACCGTCACCGCAGAATCCAACCCACGTAGGGGTGGACAGCCGGACTTGCCCCCGCAACCGCACCGCGCCCACCGTGCCGGATTTGCACGGTACTAGCGGTTATGTCGCGCAGCTCGCCGCACGGAGCTGGACCAGAGATCGGTCGGGTTGCTCCGGCTCGTAGGCGAAGCCCTCGAACCATTCGCGGAACTCCTCGAGGGCCTTGTCCGTCTGGTGCGGGTCGTTGTCAGGCTCTTGGGGCTTTCGGTTGTTCCAGACGAAGGTGTCTTCGTAGGTGGCGAACCAGGAGCCCATGAAGCCGACGGCGTCCGCGAACCGCTGGAGCGGGTTCAGCGTGCGACGCCCGATGCCGATCTGCGTGAGCAGGCACTTCTTCCCTTCGATGATCGTGAGGAAGTTGCAGAGGTCGGAGACCTTGGGACCCATGCTCGCCTGCAGGTAGATGTTCAAAGGACTGTCGAAGTGGGTGATCACCTCGGCGGCCGCGCCGGAGACATAGGAGAGCGGCGGTGCGAGTTCGGCGGCCATCGTCCCAATCGCCTTGTGTCCGTCGGTCTTGAACTCCCCATCCTTCTTGTGCTTGCCAAACATCGAGTGGGTATACTCGAAGTGGCGAGGGTCGACGGAGTTGTCGAGCGGAACGCTGGGGTGATGGAGCTCGAGCATCCGCCTGTGGCTCCAAAGCACGTCAGGGAAGCGCTCTTCGTCGAGGAACTGCGGGGGGGCCCACCGTGGCTCGACGCCGGCGTGGTCGAAGTAAGCGAAGGCCAGACCTCGGTTCTCCGCGAGGGGATACGAACGAATCGACCGATGCTTGGGGCTCGCGCCGCTGCCATCGCCGTGGAAGACCCGACCGTGCATCGGGCACTGGATGCTATCTTTCACCACGCGGCCCGTCGTCATGTTGACGCCGAAGTGCGAGCAGTAAGGCTCGACCATGTTCAGCTTGCCCGAGTTCGAGCGGAAGACGAGGCACTCCTCGTTCATGAAGGTGCGCGCCTTGATCTTGCCCTTGGGGTACTCGCGCGAGAACCCGATGAACATCCAGCCTCGATAATTCATGGTGATCCTTCCTTCCGGTCGCGCCGCGGCGCGCTGTGCCCTTCTCTCGCGCTCGCCGCCCGTCGGGCATCCCACCGGCCGCCGATTTCAAACGCGAATGAATATTCGCGTTTCCCGAAGTATCAGTCAAGCCCCGACTTCGACGCGCCCAGGCGCCGGGCCGGTCAGGGGGTCTGCGGGATACCCAGGTAACGGAGCGCCATCCGCGTCACCTCTTCGACGAAGCGGTCTTCGGGGAGCACGGCCCATTCGGGGGTGGGCAGCATGCCCCCACGCTGCTCGGTCATCGCCATCAGCATGCGCATCGCGTGAAGAGCAGCGAGTTCGGGCTCGGGGTGATCGAACTGCCGCCGGTAGGCAAGGAGGAGGCCCTGCCCGGCCGCGATGAGCCCCTCTTGAGTATCGAGCTCCAGCGCAGCGAGCTCGGGGTCAGCGTGCATGCGCTCAGCAGACGCTCGACGCCGTCCGCGATAGCGTTGCATGATCGCGAGTCCCATGCGCACCGCCTGGGGCAGAGACTCGCGAAGGTCACCCTCGATCTCGCCCGGATCCATCGCCCCGATCAGGGTAATCGCCTCCTCGACGCCCTGCCGGTGCATGTAACGAAGCAGCTCGGCCTTGCCGCCGAAGCGATCGTAGATGGTGCTGATCGAACAAGGCACGGCCGCAGCGATGTCTTCGATCTTCGTCGCCTCGTAGCCTCGCTCGGCGAAGAGATGGTCGGTCTCCTCGAGAATGCGGGCGAGCTGCTCGCGCGTGCGCGCCTGCTTGGGCTCTGCGAAGTCGCCGCGCTTCGGACCGCGTCGGGTCATGCGCGAACTCTACGCGATGATCGCATTCCCTCGCCATTCGGTCGTCATCGCCGTCCAGCCTCGAAGCTCTCTTAGCCCGTTGGGACCATGTCGGGGACCGATGTCAAAACCAGATTCAGGAGTCGGGCGTGGGTGCACCAACGCCCTTCAGCGTCGTTCGCCGACCATTCGCCTCAGCCGCTAGCCATCGCGCCTCGCAGCAGGTTCCTCACCATGGCGACGAACTGTTCTCGCGCGCGCTCCGGACTCCAAGGCCGTCCCTGCACGTTGCTCCGCAGCCCCGGCGCGCCGTGGTAGCTGAGCATGTAGCTCGCCACCCAGAGAGAAAACGCTTCCACGTCGAAGGCGGGCAGCTCGCTTCGCGCCTGCGCCGCCTCCACGTAACCGATGCAGGCCACAACGACCTCGCGCGCCGGTCCGCCCTCGCCCACCAGCGTGGAGTTGTTGGCGTCGAAGGTCTCACGCAGCAACAGGGTCGCGTAGTCGGGGTGCTCCTGGCAGAAGTCCCAGAAGGCGGCGCACATCTGAACGATCACGTCCTCGGCCGACAGTCCCGTGTTCTGTCCGTAGCGATGGGCGATCCGCTCGGTGAGCGTGGACGAAACCGTCCCCAGGATCTCCTCGTAGAGCTGTGCCTTGCCCTCCGCAAAGTGGCTGTAAACCGTCGCCGCGCGGATCCCCACCCGCTCGGCGATCTTGCGCAACGACGCGGCATCGTAGCCAAAGCGAGCGAACTGGTGCGCGGCCTCGCGTAGTAGGCGCTGTCGGGTAGCGGCGTCTTTCGTCGTCCTCGCGAGACCCACTTCAGCGGCTGAACCCTTCGAGACCATTGCCTTGCATACTACAGTAACACACGTTAGCTTCAACCTAACAACTGTTAGCACCCGGAGAGACGCCCCCTTTGACGACCACGAGCGCAAACGAACCAACTCCGACCGAGACACGTGGTCCCATCGAGAAACGCCGCCCACCGCTGGTGAAGTCAGTGCCGTTCATCGGCCCGGTTCGGCAGTTCCTCGGAGATGTTCTCCCGTTCCTCATGGATAGTCGCGCCACCTATGGGGATGCGTTTCGCCTCCGGATGTTCAACCTCGAGATGACCTGCCTGCTTGGGCCCGAGGCCATCGACCTGCTCGAAGCCGGCAGCTGCTTGCGGACCAGCAAGTCCATGCACGTGCTCGACGGGGAGCTCGGCAGTTGTCTCCCGAGCACCTTCGACGGCCCGCAGCACCGGATGTTCCGAAAGGCACATCTCGAGTTCATGACCGCGAGCTTGGAGTCGAAGCGCCGGGAGGACATCCAGGGTCGCCTCGCTGAGCACACCGCGGGATGGCGCGCCGGAGATCAGGTGGACGTGCTTCACGAAGCCCAGGTTCAAACGGTCGACGTCCTGTCGGTTGTCCTGAATGGCGAGCCCTTTCCTTTCAGCAAGAAGGAATTAGCACTGGTCGTGCACACCCTCATCTGGGCCACGTTCGGACACGCGCCCCCGTGGGTCTTGCGGAATCCCGTCTACAGGTCTGTCCAGAAGCGAATGCGTTCGCATTTCTTGGATCTGGTCGCCCGGATTCGCTCCAGCCCCGAGCGCGCCGCGACGCTGGTGGGGCGCTACCTCGATCTCGAACCTCCCATCGGGCGGGAACGCTGGGAGGATCGCGATCTCGTCGCAGTGCCGTACAGCGCCTACCTGGCCGGATTCGATACCGTCGCTTCGGCCAGTTCCTTTCTCCTCTACCAACTCCTCACTCACCCGCAGCACCTGGCTCAGGTCAGGGAGGAGTTCGAAACGCTTTCTCGCGAGTCGTCCGGCCCTGTCGCTCCGACCAAGCAGAAGTATCTCCGCGCAGCGTTCCTCGAGGCCGTGCGGCTGAACCCACCGGGTACGGCAGTCCTTCGTGTCGCGGATCGGGACTTCGAGTTCGCCGGCTGCTCGATTCGCAAGGGTGACGAAGTCCTGGTCGTGATCGCGGGCGACCACCTCAACGAGGCATTCTTTCCGCGTCCAAACGAGTTCGACCCGACGCGCTATTTCGCACCGCAGTCGGGCCCTCTGAGGCGACGGGTGCTGCCCTTCGGCAGCGGCAGCCACCGCTGCACCGGTGCCGTACTCGGCGAGCTGGTGGCCGTCGAGATGGTTTCCTATTGGGTGAACAAGTTCGACCTGCAGGTCGTGCGGGCCGGGCGAAAGGTCCGCGTGGTGGCGCGACCCTTCACGCAGCCTAAAGGCCTGCGCGTAAAGGTGCTCGCTCGCCGCTCCGGCGAGGCTGCGGTGGGCTAGAGGAGCTCCCTTAGCCTATCGGGATCATGGTGAGCGACCTGTACCTATCGGGCTGGAAGGCGCAATCGAAGAACCCGGTGCTCGTGTTCTCGAACCCCGACGCGAAGCCGAGCTTGTGAAGCTTGCCTAGCTTTCGGGTTATGAGGACGCGCAAACCAACTTGCTGTGATTGTGCGCTCGAAACTACCACGGCTTCTTGAAGCCGTGTCTTGTCTTGCTTGCTGATATTGCCCGGTAGCGTCATTGTGTGGCCCAAGAATGGCCCAAGCAGAATTGACAACGCGCACCGGGTTTCCCCAAGTGCGCGTCTTTGCTTAGTTGCGGGGGCCAGATTTGAACTGACGACCTTCGGGTTATGAGTTCAGGAAGGCCGGTTTTCGCAGGCCATCACAACAAACCGGAATCACACACAAACCTCAAACATGACGGGAACCTACCCGTATCGCCGTGTTCACGGTTCGTCACTTCATATCATCTCATTTCACATCGTCACGGCACCGCCAGGTCAACGACCGACGGAACCGCTCAGCGCGATTCGTCGTCATCGGAAGGCCCGCGGGGACGCCCCCGTTCGCCGCGCAGTTGTTCGTAGCGGCGGTCGGTGGCTGCGTGTGGCCGGCGCTTTGCGATGGGCAAGGTGGTCTATCGCATTCAGCCGCTGCCTCCGGAGAAGGACTTGGCGACGAACGGCGATGTCATGGCGCGTAGCAACGCGCTGTAGTTGACCTGGAATCGAACTTCGGAACCCACCGAGATGCGGGTCTGCCCGGCGCTGAGGATCAGGTGATCGCTGCTTGCGCCCAGAATCGAAAGCCCCGCTGGCGCCTGCAGCCCGGTCGGATCGATATCTTGGTGGCCCAGGGCGACGATGGCTTGGGAGATGACGCCGCGATCGTTGCGGGGCGGCGGCGGGCCGAAGGCTGCCTGCTGAATCTGCCCCCAGGGCAATGTGGGCTTGCGCTGGAACTCGACGATCTCGCCGACCAGACTGAAGGCGTCAGTGTGCAGGCCTGGGACGGGAGTGCCGTGCAACGGGTCCTTCCCGAGCAAGATGGATTCCCCCAAGCGCAGTCTGTTGACCCGCCCAAGGTTGGGCGAGTTCAGGGCCCAACCCAGGCTCGCCGAGTTGCCACCGGACACGATGCCCACGCTGAGGCCGAAAGTCGCTTCCAACGAACTTGCTAGCGACGACAGGACGCCCATGTTCTCTTGATCGGGCGAGACACCGTTTTGACACGCGAGGTTCGTGCCGATGCCGCGGAACACGATGTTCGGGAAGCCAAGCGTCCGCCGCACTGCGTACTCGAGCTGAGCGGGGAGGATGCCTTCGCGGAGGTCGCCGAGTTCGACCATCAACAGAACCCCGTGGGCACGATTCTGCCTTTGCGCCGCGCTTGAAAGGCATGCAATCACCTCAATCTCGGTGTTGTGACTGACGTCCGCCTGGGCGACCACGCGGTCCGCTTGGCTGATCATCGGCGACCGAATCAGGGTGAACTCCGTCGACAGGCCGAGCTGCCGCATCGTCTCGATATTCTCGATTCGCGAGTCGCCGATGGAGCTCACACCCGCGCTGAGCAACTCTCGCGCGATTTCGGGTGAGCCGAGGGCAGCCTTCGTGACCCCGGTGACGGCGACGCCGCGAACGGCGAGCAACTCGACTAGGGTCCTGGCGTTGTCGTGGATTCGATCAAGCCGGACCTCCAGTCGCGGCGCGGTCACGCGGCGCCCAGAATCGGCCTTCCGGCGAGCTGCGGAAATCCCCCGAGGACCATGTCGACCAATCGACTGGCGGGCCTGGTCAGCGCGTCAGTTACGGGGAGCCCCAGTCCCCGTTCGTACTCCGCGATGGCTTCCGTCACCGCCGCATCGGTCATGTGCTCATGGTTGAGGGTGAGCCCGATCACTTTTGTCTCTGCAAAGGTTTGAATCAGGTTGATTTCGCTGGCGGCCGTGGGCATCGCAATGTTGGGAAAGTCGCACAAGAAGCGGCGAGCCGGGGCGTGCTGCAGGATGACGGCGTTGGGTTGAGCCCCCCGCATGATGAAGGTCGACGTTAGGTAGGCCGGGTGGCTGAGGGCGCCTTGGCCTTCGATGATGATCACGTCGGGGTGCTCGCGTTTGAAGGCTTCCACTACGGTGGACTCGAGCTCTCCCGAGCAGAATTGGCACGGAATTGCGTCGAGCGCGACGCCATAACGAGCACCTTGAATCAGGCCGGTTTGCCCGGTTCCGATAAGAACGGCTTTGATGCCGGCGGCATTGAGTGCCGCGGTGAGAATAGTCGCCGTCGTTCGTTTGCCGATCGCGCCGTCCGTACCGAGCACAGCGATGCGAGGGCAGGTGACCGTGGAGATGCGGCCAGTGAACATTCGCAAGTTCTTCTTTGCGCGCGGCCGCCGAACATCGAGGATGCTCACTTGATGGGCCTCGGCGGCGGCGGCGAACTCGGGATCGTCATTCAGGAACTCGTGGAGCCCGTTGACGATACTTATCCCCCGTCCCATGGCATCGAGCATCAGCCGACGCTCCACTGGCGAGAGCATGCCGCTGGAGGGCGCCATGCCGAATATGAGGAACGCCGGGGCATGCCCCCCGTCGGCGATAGCTTCGTCCAGGCTCGCCAAAACGGGAATCCCGTTGGCTGGATCGCCCAGCACCTCTCCCGCATCGCGCCCGGCCTTTTCGCTGTCGATCACCGAGAGGATTTCGTATCTCTCGGAATGGCGCACCAGGCCGTTGGCCGTCTTTCCGTCGACCGCGCCGAAGTTGCCTTCGCAATAGACGATGGCCGTTGCGCGGCGAGAGCACTTGTCAACAGGAGGAGGTCGGACAGGGGATGGGACGGCGCCTTGGTGCGGTCCGCTGGCGACAGTTGAGGCAGGGGTGACTAAGCGGGTGACGTTGCGGTCTTCGCGCATGGCGCTCCTCGAGTTGAAACTCAGAGGAGGCGACCGCATGTTTTCGGCCGGAAGTGGCCGAATGTCAACGAGGATCCCCGCTAAGGTGGAACTACAACACGTCAGTTAGCACGTTCTATCGATAGTCACACGCCGCAGCTCCAACAAGTGTTGTCCCTCCTCAGAACCCCGTCCAGCGCACAATCGTTTACTATCACGGCTCCCGGACCCACCTCGCGCTCGGCAAGGACACCCCCGACCTCCGCCCGCGCGAGTCCGCCGATGAGGGGAAGGTCATCGCTCTCCCGATGGTCGGCGGGATGCATCATCGCTACACGCGACGCGCAGCCTGACCCAAAGTCGCGGTCCCACACGAAGTCGGGCGTGAGCGTGAGCTGCGCGCACTGCGCGAGGCTCACGCGGATGCCGCAAAGTGATTCGCGCTTGTCGAACCTTCAGCAACGCACGCAAGGGTCCGAACTCTGTCCGCTTCGTCACCTTCGCGATCATCGTGGCTCACGTCTCGCGACGGACAGCGTTTTGAGGAACGACACCGCTATTGCTTCATATACACCGTGCGTGTTGGGAACGGGATCTCGATGCCACTTTCATTTAGGGTATTGTAGACTAGCTCCGTCATTTCCAGCATCCTGGCAAATTGCTTCCCATAATCGTCCACCCAGACCCGGGCACACATGTCGAGGGAGAAATCGCCCATATTCAAGAAGAGCACCTCGGGTCCAGGATCCTGCAGAATGTCGTCCAGCCGGCTGATCGCATCCGAAACAACGCGTTTGACCTCGGCCACGTCACTGCCGTAGACCACCCCGAAATTCACGCTGACCCGGATCGTCGTATCGGGTTTGGTGTAGTTCTTGATTCGTGCAGCGGCTAGTTGCGAATTCGGAACCGAGATTACTTCGTTGTCGTAGGTCTGTATCACGGTGGTGCGAAGACCAATGTCCAGCACCACTCCCACTTCCCCGCTCTCGAGCTGGACCTTGTCACTCACATTGACAGAACGATCCAATATGAGCTGAATGCCGGAAAAGACGTTGGACAGGCTGCTGTTCAAGGCCAGGGCGATCGCCAGACCGCCAATACCGAGGGCGCCCAACAGGGGGCCGATTTTGACTTCCCATTGCCCCAGGATGATCAGAACACCAACGATGGCAACGCTCGCCTTTACGGCCTTGCGCAAGAGAGGCAGCAGGCCTTGGTCCAGGGTAGACGCGGTTCGTTCTACCCAGGTCTTTTCCAGCCATTTGGACACGTCGTCAGCCAGGCTGATTGCACCGCGCATTAGCAGCACAACAAGAAAAGAGAACAGTATCCGCTCGGGAATGGGGGTCTCCAGAGCCAGAGGCGTGAGGGCCACCATCAGACCGATGACTGGGATCGAATAGGTTACGACGTTCTTGACCGCCCGGATCAGGATATCATCCACCTCGGTCGTGGTCTTTTGGGCCACCCCGAGCAGGATAAATCGTAGGCTCCAGCGCGCGACGACGGTCAGAACCAGTGAAAGGATGAAGATCCCCAGGGACTGAATCCAGGGGTTTTCAAGATAGAGACTTCGCATGTCGGCAAGAGCATCCATGGCAATCCTCCTCTAGACTCAGAGACGTTTCTCGATGTACAGAGATTACTTGTGTCATACAATCCTGATAGCGATTATAAAGGCCTTCTTTCCGGAAACAGGTGCCCGTCCGTGAGGTAGTCCCGGCCTTCGTTGAAATTGTTGGTGGCCGGAAGCCGACCCTCACCGAGGCCCGGCACCTGCCAGATCGTGGGCGAGATTCGTGCCGCAGATGGCTGCGCACGAGTGACTCTAGTGTGTCAGAGCGACGTACACCCGAGTCCAAGCCGCCGCACCCCTGAAACGAATCGCCATCAGTTTCAGGAAGGCCGAGTGGCCCCAAAATGGCCCCAGAAAAACAAACGCACACGAGGGTGATTCCCAAGTGCGCGTCTTTACTTAGTTGCGGGGGCCAGATTTGAACTGACGACCTTCGGGTTATGAGTTCAGGAAAGCCCGTCTTCGCACGCCATCACAACGCACTGGAATCACACAGAAACCTCAAACAAGACTGGGACTTCCTCGCATTGCCGTGTTCACGGTTCGTCACTTCATATCATCTGATTTCACATCGCCACGGCACCCTCAGGTCAACGAGCGGACACGAAGTCCGCCGCAACGCCAACACTTTCGCCACCACTCCCGCTCGTAAAGCGTCTAGACTTGACGGCCATGTGTATCTTGTGTCCGTGGCGTGGATGCAGACGAGGCCGTAGGTGAAAGCTCTGCGGCGCCGCACCAGGGCCTGAAGCCATGACATCGCAGCACTTCTCGTACCGGCTCGACAAGCGATGGGCCCCGCTATTTTTCGCGCTGGGCGTGGGCGTCGATGACGGCGTCGATATCTCCGACGATCGCGAACTCATCGCGACCTTCGGGCGGTTCAGCGTGAAGACCACGCTCGACAATATCGACCACACTCTCGTCACCGGCCCGCACCGTTGGTACACCGCGGTCGGGTTGCGGCTCAGCCTCATCGACGACGGGCTCACCTTCGGCACGAACCATCACAAGGGGTTGTGGATTGCGTTCGTGGACAAGATCCCCAGGGTCATCGGGCTCCGGGACCACTCCCTGCTGTGGGTCAGCGTTGACGACCCCGAAGGCCTCGCCGCGGCGATCGGGAAGTAAGCGGCAGATGTAGGCTCCACTGGGTGGCGCCCGGGGAGATTGAACGACAGGCCTTTCATGCGCCTCTCCGGTGTGGTTCCGTCAGGGCATCAAGCGACGTTGGTTGGCTTTCATCGTAGTCGGTACAGCTCTGGTCCACTTGGCCGGCTGCAAGGGGGTGGGTAACGTTTGTCAGAACTCGGGCTCCACTACCCACGGATGGGGTCTTGATTCGCCGATCGTTCAGGCCAGGTAGTGGCTTGGGGCTGGACACGACGTGGACACACGGCCACCGGCAGTGACACTGGCGCTGCTCATCGGGCAGATCATGGCCATGCAAATCACAGGCTACGTCGTCGAGGATGGTCGGTTCAAACCAGTCGAAGTTGCGCCGGAAGAGATCCCTGCGGAAGCAGTCTGGGTTGATGTCCAAGATCACACCGTCGAAGAGGCCCAAAGCCTGGTGAGCCAGCTAGGTCTGCGCTTCGAGATCGATGAACCCGTTCGCAAGCTCGACATATACGGTCACGTGGAGATCGATAACCAGCAGCTCACCGTCCTTTTTCGCGCCGATCGTGCAAAAGGCGCGTTCGCGGTTGCCCCGGAGAGCGCGAAGGTGGCGATGCTCGTAGGCCAGGGAAAGCTCATCACCGTACGGACTGGATCGACGCCCGCCGTCGACCAGACGGCTCGCGAGATGCCAAGCATGAAGGCGGGCGCGCACCCTCATACCCAGGTTCTCGTCCGCATCGTGTCGCGCGCGATAGAAATCGCGTTTGCGGCTCTAGACGAAGCCGAAGCCGAAGTCCGGCGTCACTCCCACAAGCTTTTCACCGCAGGCAGTACCTCGAGAGCGGAGCTCGACCTGGAGGAGCTCCTCTCCGACCTCGGTCCGCGACAAGCGCGCATGGTGGAAGTCCGTTTCGGGCACCGCGTGATCACACGTCTCGTCGAGACGCTCAAGAACGACCCGAGGGTGGCTTTGTCGCCCAAAACGCGAGCCGAGGTTGATGGGTTGGCGAGCGACGTGATCAGCGTGAGGGATTTTGCGACATCGGTCGAGGATCAGCTCGTCCGGCTGGTCGATGCGACCATCGGTTACATCGGCATCAGACAAAACGCGAGCGCCCGCTGGTTTTCGATCATTGCCACGATCTTCATGCCACCCACCCTTCTCGGCGCCGTCTGGGGGATGAACTTTCAAAACATGCCCGAGCTCAACGAAAAGTACGCCTACATGTTCGCGCTCGGCCTCATGTTTCTGTCCGCCACCGTTCCACTCTGGGTCGCACGCAAAATGGGCTGGGCCGGCCGCTAACGCTGGCCACAATTACGACTTTGACCCGGTCGCAGATCGTCAACCCCCAACCGACGCGAGGGTTGCGTTCTCCACAGTCACGATGGGTCGAATGCCGCGGTCCCCGCGGTCACGCACGAAACCTTGGACACGCTCGCGCGACTCATTGGGCGTACCTCGTGGTCGGGGTTCAAACGCCGTGACGCAGATCATCGAGCGCTCTCGGTTCGTCCGAACGTCGCGTGCTACCGCCTGGGGGCCCTTGACGGCGCCAACTCGGTGTCGGACGCTCGGCGGGCAACCCGTTGAGAAAGGCCCACCGATGCGATTTGTCTCGAACACACGTTTGCTCGTACTGTTCTCGCTCGCCGTGGCGAGCTCCATGCTCACGGCTTGTCAGCCCAAGGATGCGGCGCCCGAAGCAGAGCCTACCGAAGTTGCAACCGAAGACGGCCCCACCGGAGAAGCAGCGAGGCTCAACGCCGACTTCAAAGGAAAGATCGCCCGAAGCTACGAAGAGTCCGAAGAATGGTGGCCGGATCCGGTCGTGCCCCCCGAAGGCGCACCGAACGTCATCATCTTTCTTCTAGACGACACGGGCTTTGCACAGATCGGCTCGTTTGGCGGATCGATCGAGACGCCAAACATCGATCGGCTCGCAGAAGGCGGCCTTCGTTACAACAACTTCCACACGACGGCGCTTTGCTCACCGTCACGCGCAGCGCTGATGGCGGGACGCAATCCGCACATCATCGGGCTCGGGAGCCATGCGCTCACCGCGATGGGGTTCCCGGGATACGACGCGGTGGTTCCGCCCTCGGCAAAGTCGGTCGCGAACTACCTCGAAGAAGAAGGATACGTGAACTATGCGCTTGGCAAGTGGGACCACACGCCGCTCTACGAAGTGTCGCAGGTGGGGCCATTTGATCGTTGGCCAAGCGACGAAGGGTTTGCCCACGCGTACACGTTCATGGCCGCCGACGTACATCAGTTCATCCCGGTGATGTGGGATGACCATCACCCGGAGCCGTATCGAAAGACGGAGCACCTCGACAAAGACCTCGCGGACCGCGCCATTCAGTGGATCACAGGGCACAAATCGATCAAGCCCGACCTGCCGTTCATGATGCTTTGGGCCTCCGGCTCGATGCACTCGCCACATCACGCGCCGGACAGCTACCTCGACAAGTACAAGGGAAAGTTCGACGCGGGGTGGGACGTAGCGCGTGAGCAAATTCTCGCGAACCAAAAGGAGCTCGGGATCGTTCCCGCAAACACCGTGCTGACCGAACGCATCGACCAGATCCCCGCGTGGGACACGCTGCCCGACGACGAGAAGAAGCTCTACGCACGCCAGATGGAGGTGTTTGCGGCGCAGCTCGAGTACTGCGACGCGCAGATCGGCCGCGTGGTCGCGGCCCTCGAACGAATCGGCGAGCTCGACAACACGCTGATCTTCGTGACCTCGGACAACGGCGCCAGCGGCGAAGGCGGCTTGGCCGGCACGTTCAACGAGACGTACGTGCTGAATGGGTTGCAGACGCCGCTCGATGCGAACATGCGGGCCCTGCCTCGCTGGGGGCAGTGGGATACCTACCCGCACTACCACGCGGGTTGGGCGATGGCGGGCAACACGCCGTTCCGGTACTTCAAGCAAAGCGAGCACCGCGGCGGACAGCACGACGCGCTGGTCATCCACTGGCCCAATGGGATCGAGGCCAAGGGCGAGATCCGAAATCAGTACCATCATATCAGCGACATCGCGCCAACCATCATGAAGGCTGCGAAGGTCGAACGGCCGGAGAGCTACCACGGCATCAAGCAACAACCGTTTACCGGCGTCGCGATGAACTACTCCCTCAACGACGCCGACGCGCCAAATGCCAAAAAGCGACAGTACTATGAGATGTTCGGCAACCGCGCGATTTGGGTCGATGGCTGGAAAGCGGTGACGCTCCACGCAAACCGGATGCCATGGGATGTCAACGTCGTCCTTCCTTTCGACAAGGACAAGTGGGAGCTCTACAACGTCGCGGAAGACTTCGCAGAGGCCCACGACCTCGCCGAGGAGAACCCTGAAAAGCTACAGGAGCTAATAAAGATCTTCGACGAGGAGGCCTGGGCAAACAACGTATACCCGCTTTACGACGACATGATCCGGCGCATCGGCAAGCAGCAAGACCGCTTGTTCGCCGATCGAACGGAGTTCGTCTACTTCTCGCCGGGCGCGATTCGCATCGGGGAGAAGGCATCGGCGCCTGTGAAGAATCGCTCGCACGAAATCGTGACCGCGATCGATCTGCAGGGCGATGAAGAAGGCGTCATCGTCGCGGTCGGCGGCATGACCGGCGGCTTCTCAATGTACATCAAAGACAACAAGCTCCACTACGACTACAACTACCTCGACGGGGTGCACTATCACCTCGCATCGAAGCGTCTTCCGAGAGGGGAGACCGAACTGAAGTTCAACTTCATCAAGACCGGCGATTTCGCCGGGACAGGCGAGCTCTTCGTCAATGGCGAAAAGGTCGGTACGGTCGAGATGCCGAAGATGCACATCAGCACGTACTCGCTGGCCGAGACATTCGATGTCGGCCGCGACACTGGGACCCAGGTAGACAAAGCCTATGAAGGAGGCCCCTTCCCGTTCACGGGCGAGCTCGACCGCGTGACGATCAACTTGACCGACACTTGAGCCCGCTGCGGCACCGCATGGCACCCTCACGGCACCGAGCAAAAAGAAAGGCACCTAGCGTTTCGCTAAGTGCCCGACTTCGTTGGTTGCGGGGGCCGGATTTGAACCGACGACCTTCGGGTTATGAGCCCGACGAGCTACCATGCTGCTCCACCCCGCGGCCCAGTTATAGTCATGGGCTTTGACTTGTCAAAAGGAGCCCAGGGGCTAGATTTTCCTGATGATTTCGGCGGGTTTCCGACGACGAGTGTGGTTGCTGCTAGGGCTATCGTTGGTGGTCCTGGGCTGCGAGGGCGAGGCGCCGGCCAAGACCGGGCCGAATGGTCCTCCTCCTGCGCGCGTCTGGGTCGCCGAAGTGCGGTCGGGGAGTATCGAGGCGCAGTGGTCGTTTCTTGGTGACGTGAGCGCGCTGCAGCACGCGCGGCTTGCGGCGGGCGCGTCGGGTGAAGTGCGGCGCGTGCTCGTTCGCGTGGGAGACTACGTCAAGCGCGGCGACCTGCTGGTCGAGGTGGACCCTTCCCTGGCGACGGCGCGGGTTCGTGCGGCGTCGGCTTCCAAGCAAGCGGGCTCGGCCGAGCTCGAGCGGGCTCGGCGTGACGCCGAGCGCTTGAGCGTCGCCGGGCCTGACATTGCTGCCGCCGCCGAGATCGAACAGGCGACCTCGGAGCGCAAGCGCGCCGTCGCGGAACGCGGGCGCCTCAAGGCAGCAGAAGCCGAGGCGCGCGCCCAGCTAGGGCGGCATCGGGTCACGGCGCCGTTCGATGGTGTCGTTGCGGCCCGACGCGTCGACCCAGGCGATTGGGTTGATCCGGGGGTCGAAGTGATCGAGCTCATCGATGATGGCGACGTCGAAGTCCTGGCATCGGTGCCGCCAGACGTCGCGCAGTTCCTGTCCGTCGGCGACAAAGCCACATTGGGGCGCAAAAACGAAACCACGACGGCTACGATTCGTGGGATCGTGCGGGCGCTGGATGCGGAATCGCGCACCGTTCGCTTGCGCTTGGCTCCCGATGAGCCGATCGCCTGGTTGATGCCTGGGGCGGCGGTCGACGTGCTTCTGACGATCGAACGGAGCGAACAAGGCGCGCTCGTCGTGCCGCGTGACGCTTTGGTGTACGGCATTGCCAACATTCAAGTGGTGAAGTCGGTCGACGGGAAGGCCGAGCCCGTACCGATCGAAATCCTTGCGCGTGGCCGGGACGAGATCTTGATCCGTGCCGAAGGGCTCGCCGCTGGGGATTCGGTGGTAACGCGTGGCAACGAGCGCGTGGTCCCGGAGCAGACTCTGATCGTGTTGGAAGACTAATCGGCCCATGTCCGAGGACACCCACACGCACGAAGAACAGCCCAGCGGTCTTACGTGGATCGCAATCCAGCGCCCGATCTCGGTCGTGGTCGGTATCGTGCTCGTCGTGTTGTTCGGCGCACTCTCGCTGGTCGACCTGCCGATTCAGCTCACGCCCGACATCGCGACACCCACGATCAGCGTGAGCACAACGTGGCCGGGCGCCGCACCGGTAGAGGTCGAAACCGAGATCCTCGAACCTCAAGAAGAGGTGCTCAAGAACGTGCAGGGGCTCACGCGCATGGAGTCGAGCGCGAGCATGAACAGTGGGAGAATCACCCTCGAGTTCGAGGTCGACACGGTCATCGAGGAAGCGCTCGTCCGGGTAACCAACAAGCTCAGTCAAGTGGCGAGTTATCCCGATTCGGTGCGGGAGCCCGTCGTCGAGACAGCCAACAGCGCCGGCCCACCGTTGGCCGTGATTGCGATTCGCGATCCGAAAGGCGGCAGCGTGGCGCCCTACCGGACTTGGGTGGCCGATCAAATTCTGCCCGAAATCGATCGCATCCCTGGTGTGTCGGGCATCTTCTTCTTCGGCGGTCAGGACACCGAGGTCCACATCCTGTTCGACGCGCAGGCGCTCGCCGCCCGTGGGCTTTCGGTGCAAGGGGTGGCCGACCGAGTGAGAAGCGAGCTCCGGGATCTATCCGGAGGCGACGTGACCCTCGGCAAGCGACGCTACTTGGTGCGCACCGCCATCGCCCCGGAGACGCCGACCGCGCTCGAGGAAGTCGTGCTCGGAGCAACCAGCGATGGCACCCCGATTCTCCTCGGCGACGTCGCCGCCGTGAAGTTGGCGCTTCGCAAGCCAGTCGGCGTCGCGATCGTTCACGACCGGCCGGCCATGGTGATGCTGCTTTCCCGCGAAGCGGGCACGAACGTGCTCGAGGTGACCCGCGAGCTGCACGAAGTGATCAACCGACTGGACCGCGAGAAGTTCAGCCGCGAGGGCCTGCAGATCGAAATCGTCGCCGACCAAGTCGAGTACATCGAGGGTGCGCTCGACCTGGTCCAACAGAATCTGCTCCTTGGCGCGATCTTGGCCATCATCGTCCTCTTCCTGTTCCTGCGAACGTTTGGCGCGTCGGCGGTGATCAGCATTGCCATCCCCGTCTGCGCATTCGCCACGGCCCTAGGAATGCAGGCCGTCGGCCGCACGATCAACGTCGTGTCGCTTGCCGGCATCACGTTCGCCATCGGCATGGTGGTCGACAACTCAATCGTCGCTCTCGAAAGTATCGACACATGGCGAACGCGCGCGCCCAACACGAAGCTGGCCGCGTATCGCGGCATCCGTGAGGTCTGGGGCGCGCTCGTTGCGTCCACGGCAACTACGGTCGCTGTCTTCATTCCCATCGTCCTTTGGCAAGGCGAAGTCGGCGAGCTCCTCCGAGACGTCGCCGTGGCGATCGCACTCGCCGTCTCCGTGTCGTTGGTGGTTTCCGTTCTGGTGATCCCGAGTCTCGCCGCGCGGCTCCTCTCGCAGAACAAGCCCCTCGACATCGGCGGACTGACCGGCTTCGGCCAGCGGGTCCGCACGCGCGTCACGGAGCAGGTGCGTTGGCTCTGCAGCTCGACTCGGCGCGTGTCGACAACGCTCCTTTTGGCCATCGTCGGCTCGATTCTCGTCGTGTGGGTGCTTGTTCCGCCCATGGAGTACCTGCCTACCGGCAACCGCAACCTGGTGTTCGGCATGTTGATTCCCCCTCCGGGCTATTCGGTCGACGAGCTCGAGGCCACTGGCAACCGGCTTCAAGGCCAGATGGCTCGCTACACCGGGGTCGAGACCGATGGTGAGCCCAACATCAAGCGAAGCTTCTTCGTCGGAAGCCCCGATCGGATCTTCGCGGGCGCCGTTGCCGAGAACAAAGAGGACGTCGGGCGGATGCTCGACCTGCTGCGGCGCGTGCAGACGAAAATCCCGGGCATGATCTCGTTTGCGACCCAAGCTTCGCTGTTTGGCCGGACCATCGGTGGGGGCCGCGTGATCGAGATCGACATTCAAGGCTCCGACCTGCCGACGCTCACTGAGGTCGGCAGCCGCCTCTTCGAAGACCTGCGAGAGGCCTTGCCGGGCGCGCAGATTCGACCGATCCCGAGCTTGGACCCCGGTGCGCCCGAACTTCACGTCATCCCCAAGCGAAGAGAAGCGGCCCAGCTTCAGATGGGAGGCGCCGAGCTCGGGCTCGTGGTCGACGCATTGATCGACGGCGCGATCATCGGCGAATACACGCCCAAGGGGCAACCGAAGCTCGACGTCGTATTGCGCGCGGTGACCGCGGGCGACCAGCTTCTACCCGACGCACCGGCCTTGCTGTCCGCACCGGTCGCCACCCCTAGCGGGCATACCGTCCCCTTGGGCGCGCTTGCCAATGTCGAAGAACGCATCGGCCCATCGGTGATCCGTCACCTCGAACGCCGCCGCGCGATCACCCTCAATGTATCGCCACCCGAGGACATGGCCCTCGAGGACGCCATCAATACGATACGCAACGACGTCATTGGCAGCCTCGAAGAAGAAGGCGCCGTTCCGGCAGGGGTCGAGCTCAGCCTGAGCGGCGCCGCCGGCAAATTGGAAGTGGCCCAAGAGCAGTTCGGAAACATCCTCTTGCTTGCCCTGATCATCTCATTCCTGCTGATCGCGGCCCTCTTCGAAGACTTCGTCTCTCCGTTCGCGGTGCTCATGAGCGTGCCCCTGGCAGCCGCCGGTGGCGCGGGCGGGCTCTGGCTGCTCGACGCGTTGCTCGGAAATCAGCCCTTGGACTTGATGACCGCGCTCGGGTTTCTGATCCTGATCGGCGTCGTCGTGAACAACGCCATCCTCGTCGTCGACGGCTCACTCACACGGCTGCGCGCCGGCACCTCCTTGCGAGAAGCCGTGCCACTCGCCGTCGAAGCACGGGTGCGCCCCATCTTCATGACGACGGCGACCTCACTCGCAGGCCTCCTACCGATGGTGATCTTTTCGGGCTCCGGCTCAGAGCTCTACCGCGGCGTCGGCGCGATCGTGCTTGGGGGCCTCTTGCTCTCGACGGTGCTCACGCTCTACGTCGTTCCGAGCGCGTTTACGCTTCTTTGGCGGCTTCGCGGGCACGGCGATACGGATTGAGATATTTCTTCTTGAGTTGCTGAAGCTCGTCCCGCTTGAGATCGCGATACTCGCCAGGCCTCAATCCGTCGATGCTGATGCCGGCAAAAGACTGCCGCGCGAGCCGCATCACGCGGCGGTGAATCGCGTCGCCCATCCGGTGAATCTGCCGATTCTTGCCCTCAGTGAGGGTGAGCTGGACCCAGGTGTGGGTGCGCTCTTGCCGCAACACAAACGCCTCCGCCGACTGGGTGCGGTACCCGTCGTCGAGCCTCACGCCGTTTCGAATCGCGTCCAGCTCCTCCACGTCGAGATTCCCCTGGAACTTCACCGCGTAGACCTTGGGCACCCCGGCGACCGGCCGTAGTAGCGCGTCGATCATGTCGCCGTCGTTCGTGGCCAGGAGCGCGCCACTGGTGTGGTAGTCAAGACGCCCCACCGGCACGACGCGCTCGGGAATCTGGCCCAACAAGTCCGCGATGGTCGCCCTTCCCTGCGGGTCATCGAGCGTGGTCACCATCTCACGCGGCTTGTGCATGAGGTAATACACCGGCTTCTCCGCGACGAGCCGCCTACCGTCGACCTCCACGCGATCCTTGTGCGGATCCACCTTCGTCCCGAGCTCGGTGACGATGCGGCCATTGACACGCACCCGTCCAGCCGTGATCAGCTCCTCGGACGCACGGCGAGACGCGACCCCGGCGCGGGCGAGGACTTTTTGAAGGCGTTCCACCCGGGGACCCTAGTCGCTTGCGGCGTCAGTGCCAGTGTCAGTGTTCCCTACTGGCTGGCTTCGGCGGACTGTTGGTTGGCAAGGGCGGAGTTTCGCAACCGCTCTTCGTCTCGGTCCCAGCGGTCTACTTTGCCGTCGCCATTGAGGTCGGTGCCGATGCGGACGGTGCGGCCGTCGGCGTAGTACTCCCAGCGATCCGGTTGCCATTTGGCGGCGCTGCTGCGGTTGGCCATGTCACGCTCGGCGCGCTCTGGCTGGCCGTTTTCGTAGAAGATCTTGGTGTCGATCATGCCGTTGCCGCTGGTATCGATTTCCTGAAGGCTCACGCGACCGTTGGTGAAGTGGGTAACCTCGTCGATTCGGCCATCGAAATCACGGTCAGCCTCCTCACGCATCGGCCTGCCCTCTTCGGTGTAACGCCGCACGATGTCCTTTCGGCCGTCCCCGTTCAGGTCGGCCTCGCGGCACACCAAGACCAGGCGAGCGAGGCTGCCCTCGCCCATCGTCTGAAAGAGCTTTCGCACATCCGGGGTGTTGTCGCCGGATGTGTCGTATTCGGTGACTTCGTAGCCGGGACCGTTCGGCATGCAGCGCCCGCCATCGGCGATTTCACCACCGCTGGTCGACTCGGCCGACTCGGCGCCTGGACTCGTCACCGGCTTCGGATCCTTGGAACCGCAGGCCACCACGGCAAGGCTCAAAAGGAAAAGCGATGCGTATTTCATGGTTGGGCCCTCTCACAGCGAAGCGCGTCATCGGCCGGGCCCATGCTCTGCAGCGGCATGTCTTGGCTGCGGTCCGGTTCACCATCCCCGTTGTCGTCATATTGCGTCAAAACGAGCTTGCCCGCTCGAAACGAATCCCACTTTTCGACGCGACCATCGTTGTCGTCGTCGTATTTCGCTTCGGTGATCAACCCCTGCGCATACACTTCCCACACGTCGACCTTGCCATCGCGGCCTCGGTCCCGTTCGGCTCGAGTGACCCAGCCGTTGCCGCACCACAGCCACGTATCAATCGTGTTATCAAAGTTGGTGTCGAGCTCTTTGCGGACGAGCTGTCCGTCTTCATAAAAGGACAATTGGTCGAGACGCCCATCGAAGTCGAAGTCGTGCCGCTCTTGTGCGACGAGCTCTCCATCCGTTTCGTAAAAGCGTTCCACATCGACTTTGCCATCAAAGTTCATGTCAGCCTTCGTGCAGTATCGACGACCAGCGCGCCCGACGTGTTCAATGTCAACGCGCCCGTCTAGGTTAACGTCGGTGGCTGTGACCTGATTCCCTTTGCACTCAGCCGCCTCAGCCATCGAGCCTCGCGGCAGCGTGCTGGAAGGGCTCTGCTCGCAACCCACCGCCGCCAAGCATGCCAAAATGGCAACCCCAGCCGCCGCATGCGCGAAATTGCTCATGTTTGCGGTCAGTTTTGGGTCCCCCTCGAACCGGATCCCAACAAGGATAGGGTCGATCCGCCAGCCTGCCAAGTCTGCGGCGTATCGGATTGACAATATATATGGTGCCATGTAGTTTCATGCCACTTCTGAGGTCCAAATGGCGCGCAAGAAGATCTCGACAACGGTCTACGTCACCCCCGAGCAGAACGAGCGCCTCAAGCTCTTGCACGAGCGCACGAAAGTGCCCGTGGCGGTGTACATCCGAGAAGGCATCGATCTCGTTTTGGACCGTCATCAGGACGAGCTTCCGGGCCAAATGACATTGGACGCCACCCCCGCAAAAAAGGGTTAGCGACGGCGTGTTGCTGTAGGCCTGGTGCGGGGCTAGACACGTCGCACTTTGGCGCAAGATCTCCAGCACATCCGGAACTTCTGTATCATCGCGCACATCGACCACGGCAAGAGCACGCTTGCCGATCGGTTCCTCGAGGTGACGGGAGCGGTGTCCGCACGCGAGCAGAAGGCCCAACTGCTCGACCGGATGGATCTCGAGCGGGAGCGTGGGATCACGATCAAAGCGCAAGGCGTCCGGCTTCCCTTCGAGGCGGCCAATGGAGAGACGTATCAACTAAACCTCATCGACACGCCTGGCCACGTGGATTTCAGCTACGAAGTCTCGCGATCGCTTGCTGCATGTGACGGCGCGCTCTTGGTCGTGGATGCGACGCAAGGCGTCGAGGCACAGACCCTGGCGAACGTGTATCTCGCGGTCGAGAACGACCTCGAGATTATCCCGGTGTTCAACAAGGTCGACCTACCGAGCTCGGACGTCGATCGGGTTCGCCGAGAAGTGGAGGAGGTCGTCGGACTCGATTGCTCGGAGGTGCTGGCGTGCAGCGCCAAGACCGGCGAAGGCGTGGTCGAGATCCTCGAAGCGGTGGTGCGACGCATCCCACCACCCGAAACCGAGGACAACGGCTTCCTGCGCGCCCTGATCTTCGACAGTTGGTACGACAGCTACCGCGGCGCTGTGTGCATGGTTCGCATGAAAGACGGCACCGTTCGCAAGGGGGACAAGATCCGCCTCATGGCGACGGGGGCCGAATACGAAGTCACCGAGCTCGGGGTGTACAGCCCCTTTCAGCAGGAGCTCGATCAGCTGGGGCCCGGAGAAGTCGGCTACCTCGCGGCTAGCATCAAGTCGCTGCATGACGCGAAGGTCGGCGACACGCTCACCTTGGCGAAGAGGCCCGCCAACGAAGCGCTCGCTGGGTTCCAAGAGGTCAAGCCGATGGTCTTCTGCGGCATCTTCCCCACGGACAGCGGCCAATACACCGACCTTCGGGACGCGCTCGAGAAGCTCAACTTGAATGACGCCGCGTTCATGTTCGAACCAGAGACGTCGGACGCGCTTGGGTTCGGGTTCCGATGCGGATTCCTTGGGCTCCTGCACATGGAGATCATCCAGGAGCGGCTCGAACGCGAGTACCACATCGGGCTGATCACCACCGCACCGAGCGTGGTGTATCGAGTGACGACCGAAGAGGAAACGATCGAGGTCGACAACCCGTCACAGATTCCCGACGGACGCACCCGAATCGAGGAACCTTACTTCACAGTGTCTATCCACGTGCCTGCCGAGTTTGTCGGAGCGGTGATCAAGCTCTGCCAAGACCGCCGCGGCGAACAAGAGGGCATCCAATATGCCTCGACCGAGCGTGTGATCGTGACCTACCTGATGCCGCTCGCCGAAGTGTTGTTCGACTTCTTCGACAAACTGAAGAGCGCCACCAAGGGCTACGCGTCGATGGACTACGAGCTAGCCGGCTACCGCGAAAACCCCCTGGTTCGCCTCGACATGCTGCTCAATGGTCAGAAGGTCGATGCACTCAGCGCGGTCGTGCACAAGGACAAGGCCTACTATCTTGGACGCGCGCTCGCGGCCAAGCTGAAGAAGATCGTGCCGCGGCAGCAGTACGAAGTGATCATCCAGGCCGCGATCGGGTCCAAGGTGATCTCTCGCGAGACCGTCCGGGCGCTACGCAAAGACGTTACCGCCAAGTGCTACGGCGGCGACATCTCGCGAAAGCGCAAGCTCCTCGAGAAGCAAAAAGAGGGCAAAAAGAGGATGAAAGCCGTGGGCAGCGTCGAGATTCCTCAGGACGCTTTCCACGCCATCCTCAAAATCGACGAGTAGTGCGCATGCGCTATTGGCCGGGGGGAGCTGAGGTGTTGGCTACTTGCACCTCGAACTCTTCTTGGACGTGGACGGATTCGCTGCCGTCGACCGTCTTCACGGTGATGCGATCCTCTGCGGTGCCCGTGGCCGACGCGTCGGACTCGAGGGCGTCGAGCTTGAGGATAATCTGACCGTTGGCTTGAGCGGTCATCGACTCGACGGAGATCTCGATGCCCTCTTCTGGGAAGTCGATGGTCTGGGGAAGCGCCATCTGCTGCACGGTCACGTCGAGCATGAGCTCCTCGCCGGCACGGTCCACCAACGTGTAGGTGTTCACCTGCTGGACGGTGAACCCGTAGGCTTTGACCTCTTGGCGCGTCTCCCAGCGCGCGCCAAGGCCCACCTTCTCGACTGGAAGCAGGACCCGTGTGAGCGTTTGGCGCGTGTTGACGACCATACGAAGCAACCGCACGGGCACGTCCGAACGCTTGGTCTGCGCGTTGAACTCGCCGGCAAGCATCTGGCCGCGATCATCGACCTCGACCCATCCGCCGACCTGGTCGACGAGGGCCGCGCCACTTCTGAGGAGCGCGGCCATTCCCTCGTCGAAGTCTTCGGGCACGACGGCTTCGGACTTCACGACGTCAACGGCGAACTTCACGCCACGATCGGTCAGCTCTGCGGGCCCGGACACGATGTCGAGACGTAGGCCTGGTAGGACGCTGAGCGCCGCCTTATCCCCGCTTTGGGCGAGGGTCGCGACCCGGAACGTGGTCGTCGACGTGGTCGTCGTCCCCGCGGGAATGACGTAGCGAAGCTCCGCACGCGGCCTCTGCCCTTTGTCGAGAAGCCGAACCCCGTTGCCGCCTTCTGAATCGGCGTCCGCCGCAGTGTTGGACTTTTTGCAACCAGCAAGAGCCAGCAGCGCACACGCGAACACCAGCCCGCGCATCATTGAATGCCTCATCATGGAACCCCTTGCTTCTCCGTGAAAACTGTCTTCCAGTCGTTTTTCATCGAGACGACGACCCACCCGGACGGGCCCGCTTCATCGAGCGCCCGGTCGAGCGTGCCTACCTTGCTTTCGCGATCATACGCGTATTCGCGCTCCGCATCATCGTGGTGCAAGACGAGCCCGAGGCGCGCGCCGCCGCTGCCCATGGTTGTCCATTGCAGCATCTCGATGTCGCCATCCGAGTTGCCGAACGCAAGGATCGGCCGGCGGCCGATGTGCTTGTGGATCCCGACGGGCTTGCCGCCCTTGTCGTCGACGAAGTCGATCTGCGGGAGACGCAAGAGGGACGGCTTGCCGCCTTGCACTTCGTACCGGGTTTCGATGGAAGAGCCGATCACTCGCTCGCGAGGGATGCCGTAGAGTTGCTCGACATACGCGCGCATGAACTCGACGCTGCCGCCCGAAACGATGAAGATCTTGAAGGCGTTGGCCTCGAGGTACCGCAAAAGCTCGAGCTGCGGTTGATACGCGAGCGCGGTGTACGGCTTCTCGAACTTCGCATGGCGGGCGTCACGCACCCATTCCGTCACGATCGTGTCGAACAGCGTGGTGCTCATCCCCGTGTGCGAAGCGACGACGATTTCGACCAAGCCACGGTTTCCCGCCTCTATGATCGCGTCCTTGTCGCCTTCGATGACCGCCTTGAAAGGCTGCTGCGTCTTCCACTCGGGGTGAACCCGCGCGAGGTCTTTCACGCGCTGAAGCGCAAAGGCCATCTCGGCATAGAGCGGCTGCTCAACCCACAGAGTGCCGTCGTTATCGAAGGTTGCAACGCGTTCTTCGGGCTCCACGAAAGCGGGGTCGTCGGGGTCGGCGACCGCGCGAACGAAGTCGAGGAGCTTCGCTTTGGTCGCCGTGTCGTTCCACGAGGGAAGCGGGTCGACGAAGGCTTCCCCCTCCCAGCTGGTCTTCGGTTCCTCGGCGCCCGGTTGCTGGGAGCTGGCGCAGCTCCACAGGAACAACGCAGACAGCAACAACCCCAGGACTCGCGGGTAGCCTCCGGTGAAACTCATGGCGCGAAATGTAGGAGGGGACCCGAGGCACGTCCAGGCCACATGGCCGCTTTTTCAGCCCTGGGCGTCTAGAGCCGCGAGAAAGGTGCTTGGCTCGGGACGGACCCTGTAATTGTCGGTCAAATCAGCGAAAACTATCCGTCTGCTCGGGTCGATGATCACGACCGTCGGCAGGGCGCTATCGCTGTCGTACCCGAGCGGCTCCATGAGAAACGGCAGGCCGCCAATGTGCTCGATGCCCAACTGCCGCGCCAGCTTCCCCTCTTCATCCACGCAGAACCGAATGGGAGCATCGAAACGCTTCGCGAGGGCCTGTGTATTGGCCGCCGGCTGACGGGAGATCAAGAAGACCTCCACCCCGCGGGCTTCGAGCTCTCGATAGTGCGCGGCCATCTCTTTCACCTGCGCCATGCATAGAGGGCACCAATTGCCACGAATGAACATGTAGAGGCCGTGCTTGCCCGCGGTGGGTGTGACGGGCTTCCCCTCGCCATCGAAAAGCTCGAGCTCGGGCAACGTGGCGCCAACCGCAAGGACGGTCTGCGCTGGCCGGTCGAGAATCGAGTACCAGAACACGTAGGCCCACGTCGCGACCAACCCGAGGAAGAGCGCATACCAGCTCGCGGGCGACTCGAAACCGACGAACGAGATCACGGTGCCGACCAGTGCCAACGCCAGCAGCGGATACTGATTGCGAGACGTCCGCGCCGCTGGAACAGCGCGAGCGACGACATGAACGCGACGAGCGGAGCGACCGCGACCAGCGCGCCAACCCAAGCCAGCGGCTTCCGGCGCCGCAGCCAGATGCGCGATGACGATGTGCCCGATCGCCATCGTACCCGACGATCAGATACGGAATCGGAAAGTATCGTTTGAGCGCGCCACGGTCTCCTCGGTTTGCGGGGTCTAACGTCCAGGCGCACGGATGTTACGTCCCGACACCGACACCGACACTGGCGCTGACGCGGCCCCGGAACCGCTCCTTAATAAGGGTCGCCCGGTCGTCTGGAGGGGGGGGAGACACGACCGGGCGGGGGCAGTCGGTGGA
>PVMK01137171.1_pt1 | contig 54092 bp, 55 predicted proteins | sample 1853481 | NCBI WGS metagenome assembly PVMK01 (sample SAMN08533507, study PRJNA380276) | Marine sediment metagenome, whole genome shotgun sequencing project.
TCTTGGACGTGATCTACTATTTTTAAGATAGGTTCTATAACCTTTCTCAAAAATGCATCTAACGCTCAAGAACAAGGCGAAAGCCGATGCAAAAGCGCAGCATACATCCGGTATGTGAGCATTTTAAGGAGGCTCACAACGAAGCTATTGGGCGTTAGATGCATTTTTAAGATAGGTTCTAGTATCATAATGCAACTTGGGTTCCATACGCAAGACATGTGTCCAAAAACAACCAAAAGTTGATTGCATTATTTTAAATCTGTGAATATAATGTGCTGAATTTTTCTGATCTCTACCGGCATTCCAGGTTACGCGCCAACTGCTTGCTTAACAGCTTTTACCGTCCGTCTTGTGAAAGTTTTCTGCGCTCAAGGCATCCGTGCTTTTCGAATTGCATGCTTTCGGAGCGTCCCTATATAATGCCCCATGGGCACCCATCCCAAAAAAAGGAGGAGATTCGATGCAAAAAATCAAAGCAAAATTCAGTTTGATCGTAATGGTTCTTGTTGCCGTGGGTCTAATGGCCGGTTGTGCGTATACCACGAAGGACCTGAATGAGCAGTCCGTTATGGCGATCAATTGGGTTCAGACGTCGGCCGAATTTCGCGCCTTAAGTTATCAGTCTTATAATCTGGCCAAGATGAACCTTGATAGCTTTCTGGCTTCCTATTCGGGGTCCAAACCCGTGGCCATTAGTGTCGACATCGATGAAACGGTGACTGACAACTCGGCCTATCAGGCGTGGCTGATTGGCCAGGATTTTGGCTATTCTTCCAAGACCTGGGGTCCCTGGATAGCGTCCGGTCAGGCCAAGGCTATGCCCGGTGCGGTCGAGTTTTTAAATTACGCCAAAAACAAAGGCGTTGAAATTTTTTATATCAGCAATATTAAAATGGCCTTTTACGAAGGTGCCGAAAAGAAATTAAAGGATTTGGGTATCCCCTTCGCGGACAAAAAGCACCTTCTGCTGAAAACCAAAACCAGTGACAAGCAGGCCCGTCGGGATATGGTGACAAAGGACTATGAGATTGCCCTTTTGCTGGGAGATAACCTAGCTGATTTTCTCAGTGTTTTCCGCAAAAAACCAATTGACGGTCGCTTTGCCGAAACCGATAAAATCAAGGATGAGTGGGGCAAAAAATTTATTGTGTTTCCAAATCCAATGTATGGCGATTGGTTGGGGACCATATACAAGGGCAACTGGGGGGCCAGCGCAGCCGAAAAAGACCAGATGAGAAAAGATGTTCTCGAGCGCTGGGATCACTAGCCGTAATACCCCGCAATGACCGCAGGTAGCGTTTTAATGCCTGGGGCAAAAGGGACATCTGCATTCACATCAATCGAAGAGGCCGCGCTCTGTGAGCGCGGCCTCTTTACATCTTAAATCGCCTGAGTCATCGATTAAAAATCAAGACATTATCCACTTATATCCCCATTGTTCCATCGTTCCATTATTCCATTTGGATTAAGCTGTTAGGAAAAACTACACCCCCTTTGTGAAATCAATCGTCCCTTTTGAATTCGAATTTTTACTCCTTCAAATATTTGCCAACCAGCAGTTCAAGCTTTTTTTGAGTTTCCGGTGGTATGGCGCTGGCTTCGGTCATAATCGCGTTTTTCAAAGCCTGGGCACATATACACTCTCGCTCTGCTGAAATTTCCGGCACGACAAATTGAATTATCTTCTTGGCAAAGGATATGTTTTTTTTCAGGTTTTGGACCACGGTTTCCACGTTTACCTCTGATTCTTCTGCGTGCCAGCAGTCAAAATCGGTAACCATGGCCATGGCGGCATAACAGATTTCAGCCTCACGGGCCAGCTTGGCTTCTTGAAGGCTGGTCATGCCGATAATGTCCATCCCCCATTGACGGTACACATTCGATTCTGCCCGGGTGGAAAAGGCCGGCCCTTCGATGCACAGCAAAGTTCCGCCGCTGTGGATCGAAGTGCCGACTTGCGTCCCGCCTTTAAAAATCAGCTTCGCAAGGTCCGGACAAACCGGATCGGCAAAGGCAATATGGGCCACCAGCCCGTTACCGAAGAAGGTGCTGACGCGCGCTTTGGTGCAATCGTAAAATTGATCGGGAATGACGATATCCAGCGGACGAATGCTCTCTTTTAGGCTTCCAACTGCGGTAACGGAGATAAGATGCTCGACGCCCAGCTTTTTAAACCCGTAAATATTGGCCCGGAAGTTAAGCTCCGAAGGGCTCAGGCGATGACCCTTGCCGTGCCTGGGAAGAAAGGCGACCCGGACACCCTCCAATGTTCCAATTACATAGGCGTCCGACGGGGCGCCAAAGGGTGTATCCAGGGAGACATGCTTAACATCCTTAAGGCCCTGCATCTCGTATAACCCGCTGCCGCCGATAATGCCGATACTGATATTCTTATTCATCATTATGCTCGAATGCCTGTTTTATGTATTTCAACCGTGACAAATTAACCACCCCGCCGCAAGCGGATGGGGTATTGAAAAAACTTCAATAAAACGATGATTATTGAATTTTACAAGGATGTCAATGGTGTGGCTAGTATTGACGAGATCGGTCGGATCAAAATGAGCACAATTTTCTGAAATACGAGAGGTGCAACCCGCTTCAAACAGATTGCCGGCAAACCAGCTGGTAATCATGGCGTAACACCACAACCAGTGCAATCCAGATGACACACATACTGACGGTAAACCAGCTGAGCTGAGGCAAACTTACAGCAAATGGTAACCACTGGGTAAACAGCAAAATTATGACCGATCCGGCTACTTTAAACAAACGATATCCGAACATGTCAATCCAGGCCTTGGCCTGGTATATTAAAACAGAATCAACGGGTACGTACAGCAGCTCTTTGGATGCGCGGTTGATAGAATACGACATTGCACGATCGCTGATTTTGGTCGCCCCGGCGAAAAATAATGTGGATTGAAAAAAGAAACACCACGAAAAAATCCAGACCATCAACGGTTGCACCACCAGCCCGGCAATAGCTCCCAAATAGCGATGGACAAGGGGGGTGATGCCCATATTCACCGCAATGGACACCACGCCCAGTACGGCGAAAAACAACGACAAAAATGCGGTACGGGCTTCGCGCTCCGGATAGGAAGCTTCAACGCTGTTTAAAAATTGATATTCAACTAAGGGCGATGCCAGCTGCGCCAGAAGCAAAATGCCGGCAATGAGAAGCAAATACCGGCTATGACGCAGGATACGCCATCCTCCGCTGCTGTTCTCAATGATTGGAACAACCTGGTCGACTTCACAAAAAATTCCGGCTCTCCCCATCATCCACGTCAGGCCAAAGATAATAGCTATAATTGCTGCAGCGGTTAACAGCAAATCCGGCGTTTGCAAAGGCGTGTGTTTAATAAACATCGCCGACACCCAACCGCCGATCACGCCGCCAACCAATCCGCCGGTACCGACAAAACCGTACCAGGATTTGCCTTCTTGGGTGGTATAAATCGAATTCGTAAGACTCCAGAATTGTTCAATCAGAACAACCCCCACGATATCAACAAAGACGTATAAACAGGCTGCGGCAATGGGTCCTGGATAATTCAATAATATGCGAAAAACAACGAGTAATGCGCTTACCACCAGGCAGGTGCCCAGCACGACATTGATTCGGCTGTGGCGTTCGACAAGGCGGTGATAAAACGTAATGAAGACGCCCATCGTTAACGCTGTGGTTATCCATACGTAGGGCAGCTGTTGGGCGCCTACAGATTCAATAAAGAGCGACCGACTCGCCGGCTTGAGCTGATATAAGGCCATGATGATAAGAAAAAAATTAACAAATAGAAATAAAGCTCTGAATCCAAGCTTACGAAGTGCAATATATCTGGCCTTACATTCCGCAATGATGTCAATATTTGAAATTTCCACTTGCAATTCCTGTCAAATTAGTAATAATAATAGTTATGAATAAGGCTGTTTATTTGTTTACCCTGCTAATTATCACCCTTTTTTTCGTCGCCACGGCAAGTACCCAATCCGAGGATCCGTCCCTGGGCGAATCCTGTGATCCGAGATTGCAAAAGGCACTGGTAACGCGTTTAGATTCTCTTCACCTCCAAAATGCGACCGCGCGTAAACAACTCAGCGTTGTCGTAGTCGATATCACCGATACTTCCTCGCCCAGGATGGCTTACGTTAATCCTAATGAGATGATGTACGCCGCTAGCCTGCCAAAAATTGCCATTCTCCTGGGTGCCTTTGAAAAAATCGCAAGCGGCGAAATGGATCTCAATGACGAAACGCTTGAAAAACTCAAGCTGATGATCCGTTATTCTTCCAACGCGGCGGCAACTGAGATCCTTCATCGCGTCGGAATGGATTATCTGGCCGAGCTGCTGCAATCGCCCCGCTACCGCCTGTATGACCCCGAAAAAAACGGCGGTCTGTGGGTCGGCAAAGACTATGCCAAAGCGCCGGCCTGGAAACGGGATCCGCTTCACAATCTTTCCCACGGCGCCACTGCCCTGCAGGTGGCCCGCTTTTACTACCTGCTGGAAACCGGCCAGCTGGTTTCTCCCGAACTCAGCAAGCTGATGAAGTCCATACTTGCCGATCCGGCCGTTGAACACAAGTTTGTCAAAGGACTTAAAGACATTCAACCGGATTCAGAGATTTATCGAAAATCCGGTACCTGGGGGCCCTATCATTCAGATAGTGCCATTGTCGAACATCATGGCCGCCGTTATATCGCCGTGGCTCTGGCCAAAAGCTCCAAAGGTGAACGCTGGCTCCAGAAACTGATTGTGGCCCTTGACGACATGATTTGTCCGCCCGAAATCCATTCGAACTAAATTTTCCCACCCCATGATTGGCTTCAAGCATACGGTGCAATCGTGTTGCCAGGGTCTGGTGCACGACCGCTGAGTTTTTACGCAACACATTCGACATCACCACCACCATGTAATAAAGCCGGCGACCGGCAGCCGGCGATTCGACAATGGCCACCGAGTTCAGCATATTTTTCACGTTGCCGTGATATTTGCGGCACTTAAAATCGGGTTCGGGTTTGCATTTGTACAAAGACCCGGATTTAAAATAGACTGCCGCCCGGGTCAGGGCCGGCGAGGATGCATAACGAATCCGTCGCTGGGTCATGTAAAGCAGACGCTTGATTTCGCGGCTGGAAAAGACATCCACCAGTTTGCCCTGTTCCAGTTTAATCAGCCAGCGCATCAGTTCTCGCGGTGTGGCATAACTGGTCGTTCCCGGCACCAGCCTTTTGCCCTGCCGTGTAAAAAATGAGCCCTGACGCAGCTGCTTTAAGTCCAGGCCATTGCGGACCACCGGATCCTGCAGCGCCCGTACCAGCAAGGCCGACAATTCTTTTCGCGGGGTGGATTTAAAAAATTGCCGCGCCTGCCCAGCGCTTACCGGATAGGCCTGTTCGAAGTAAGCCAACAACATGAGTTCCCGCATGACCATGCTGGCCGCGGCGTTGGAGCTTGCTGAAAGCATCCAGTCCAGAAAGGTCCACAGACTGGCCTGGTCGCCAATCTGGATTTTACGATAGCGTACGCGTGGTTGCCCGGGCTCCCAGAATGGAACCACGTGATGATCCGACTCGATAAATTCATCGGCAGTCACCACCGTATTTCGCAAAACATTTAAGCGCGCCGTTATGTCATCCGGATAAATATCGGCCAGGGCTTGAAACAGACCGAGAGCAACCATAATTTTACCGACACTGCCGGGATTGGCTCTAACGGAGGCTTGATGAGCGGCATACCGGGGCTGCTCCAGGTTTGTCAGGTCCAAAACCGCCACCGCATATCGATCCGCCTCTTCTCCAAGAAACCCTTGCAGGTTGGCGACAAACTGCGGATCGGCCGCAGGAATATCAAAGTCGCTTTGATCCAGCAGGCGCAGATCCACCTGGCTGGATGCCAGCAGGGCTCCGGGGGGCTGTTTGGGTGCTCGCACCCTGCCTTCCATTGCCAGGCGGTAAGCTTCCACACGTGCAATGCCGGTATAGGCGTATCCGTCGAGTGGATATGACCAGCTGACGGATGCAACCATGAAACCGAAGATGAAAACACCACAGCCAAGAAGATGTCTCATTGCCGCTCCTCTGCCGGAATTTCGTTCAAGTTAACGACCTTATGGTGGTTTTGGATTAAGCGATTATCAAGGCCGTTCAACAGAAGACTTTTGCGCGCCTCAACACTTTCCAGAAACGGGCGGATTTGAAAAAGCATCAATCGATTTTGATAAAAACCAAACTCTATATCCGCCGGAACCGGTCGCCCATGGCTTTCCCGCAAGCTCGGAAAACGCTCAGGTGCGTTACCGGCAAATTCCATTAGAAGTTTAATTTCGGTCTCGTTTAAAACCGCCTCCGATCCGCTGGCCCTGACTTTGGATATTCCGCCCTCGCGCAATAACACCCGCTTATAAGGCTCCGTCGCATGAGCCATCAGGCGGACATTTCCGCTTTGGATGTTTATCCTGAGTTCCTCTGCGGTCTGGCCGGAAACTGCCCCACCCACTCCCTCGCTGACGGCAATTGTCAGCCAGCCGGGTTGTCCGCTGTCAATATCGGCGGTAACCAGAACACCGGACTTTTCAACCGGTACGCTTTGCATCAGCAACACCGATGCGTAGACATGTTCCGGGGCTTGCATATAAGCCTGACGCCATCGAAAGGCACGTTCGGTAAACGGCGATGCCCACACGCGGGCAATAGCGGCCATTACATTTTCAAACCCGACCACATGCGGTACCGTCAGATTGAGACCGGCGCCGGTAAATCCCGGCAGATCCTCAACATTGGTATCACTGCGAACAAAGACACCATAAGTTCCATCCGCGCCGAAGGTTTTTTCCATAGCCATGCGCAGTCGATTCCGAAATTCTTCTCCCGGATCCGCGTTTGCAATCCAGGCATGCATCTGCTTTAAAAAACGCTGCGTAATTTGATCCTGTCTGCGGGTATCCCCTTCCAGGCGACGGATGATTTTGTATTGGTCCAGCATCCATCGAAAAACGGTGGGCCCGCCCGGTTCGATCGGCTGATCCAGCAATGCACGGAAATGTCCGAAAGGAATTACCAGACCGTCGGCGACAGCTTCCGGAAAGAATCGTTTGAGTTCACCCAGATTGGCTGCTTTGGGGCCGCAAATCTTTCCTGAATCGGAAGCCCGTAAATTATCAAGCGCAATAAAACGACGGGTGTCTAAATCCAATTTTTTTATATCCGGCCGGATGAGAATATCCTGCAGGCCCTTCTCTTCCTCAAAAATTGGATTCCATTGCGGACCGTCGGCTGCAAGCTGAACAACGCCGCGGGGGCTGACGGCCATCACCACCTGCTGCCCCTCCATGGTCTTGAGGCGTGGCAGCCATTTTTTGTCGACCGCCACATTGGGGATACCCAGATTGCGGGCCAATAACTGGACATGGGATAAGATATTGCCCTCTCCGGTTGTCAAAATGCCGGCCACCGGAGGAAGGTCTTCGGTTGTCGCCGGGAGGACATAAATTCCTGAGGGATCAAATTTTTGAGTGGTTTGACCGGGTTTGAGAATCTTAAGGGTTCCGCGTGCCAGGCCGGCATTTAATCCTCGTAATCCGAAATCCGCCGGATGACCGAAAAGAAAGTTACGACTGCCGAGTTGTCTATTGGCATCCGCAATCAGGCTTTCGAGTACCGCCGTATATGACAGTAACAAACTGCCGCGCAATCGATCATGAATATAACGGCGCGATAATGGCTCGATGACTTCAAATTGCGCCACCGCCTCACCAAAGTAAAATCGCAAGGTTCGATCTGCCCATTCAGGAATCCGGGCGCTATACTCTAATTCAGCTTTGTACTGGATGAGTTGGGGCGGGGTTTCCAGCAGACGCGAAAGATTATGCTGCAAAGTGCGGCGTTGGCGCTTTGAAATGAGTCCGATACCGTAAAGGCCATCGGCATAAATGTTTAGCCAGGCGAGGCGCTTGCCACGGTTCGTCTCGGGTAATTGCTCCACCATGACATTTCCGATGCGAAACAATTCACTTTCCAACAGAAGACTGCTATCCAAAACAGCGAGCATCCGGGCAGCATCGCCGGCGCGGGTAATACCATCACGCAGAGCGGCCAGTAAGTGACTGGCAGCTAAAAAGCGTACATTGGCCTCATTTTGATCTGATAATTTGCCGGCGTATTGGCGCAGGCTTCCTGCCAGTTGCGGGTCCTTGATTTGTTTGGCAAGTGAACGCAATTCGGCGGTGGTGTCCCGGGACCGGAAAACCTTCTCAATGATTTCTGCGAGATGTTCATAGTCTTTGGCAAGTTCCTGATTTCCCTTTGCGCCCGCATAGTCTCGCACCCGCTGTGCATCGGCAGCTTCCGGCTTAACGTGCAGTTTGATACGAAGCGTTTCAAAGTTTTGATCATTTTCGGCCAGGCTCCGGGAAAGCTGGCGCATTTCGGTAATCGGCGTGCTTCTGTGTCCATGGGGGATAAACCGCACAGCTTCCCGCATTAAAATAAATCGGTTTTCCTGCCGGCCGGGTTCCGAAAGCAGTTCCAGCAAAAGCGCTCTCCCGGAATTGGCTTCATCTTCAACCTGCAGGGCGCCGCGGTAATAACGCGCGCGACGAAAAATCCAGCCATTGTCGGCCTCAATCAGGAATTGCTCCAGCAGCAGCTGTTTCAAGATGGTTTCATGCCGGGGGTTCTGTTTGAATTCCGCAGCGCGAATATCGGCAAGGATATTGGCAATATAGTATCCATTAGCCCGCAGGGTCCGGACACGCTGCGTCCATTCGCCGTGTTGCACCCCGCCGCCATGTTCCTTGCATGCGTATTCTTGCGGAAGCTGGATAGTGCCATCATTGCAAAACCAGCGGATATGCTTAAAGGGTCCTCGTGGAGACCGCTTCATCGCCTGTACCCAGCTGCGCAGGGTTTCTGCGTCGGGTGAAATATCCTGTGCTATTACAGGATCGGAGATCAGCAGAAAGGAGATCAAAATAAGTGCTAAGCGCTGCATTTGCTTTAAAACCCCCATTGTCCAATATAACAGGTGCGGTTATCGAATAAGGTTCTGCTTACCTGGCGGAATTTTTCCATTTCAGGGATTAGTTTTTCATATAATAGGCATGATTTTAAATTTGGCTACCGAATAAATTGAGCCCGATATGCTTTCAGTTCCATCCGCACCTAGCGGTATCTTATTCCAAAAACAGTCGCTCAATCTTTGCCTTCCTTACAGGTAGCAGTAATCAAGCTCAACCGACACCGGCGTTTTTAACCTCATCGGTTTCAAATATTGCTTGATAAGCACCGGGTTCGATTGTATGAAACACATGGCAGTAGATGTGCTGTGATTTGCAGCGAGTTAAACAAAAGCCTGTCTCAAAAATAGTAGATCAGCTTTTAGGGATAAAGCATTAAATAAGTGCCTAAAATGAACTAAAATGAGCTAAAGTGCCTAAAGTTAAAGTGTCGCTCCGCTCCATCTTTTTAAAATTACAAATGACAGAATTCCTTAACTTTAGTCACTTTAGATCACTTCAAACTTTAGCGCACTTGCTTTGATGCGTCTTCGAGATAGATTCTAACGAGCCAAAGGAGACCTAATTATGGCCAAGAAAAAAATGATTCATGATTTTCTGAAGATGAAAAAGGAAGGCGACAAAATCACGTTTCTGACCGCCTATGACTACCCCACCGCCCAATTTGCCGAAGCAGCAGGATTGGATATGCTGCTGGTGGGCGACTCTTTGGGAATGTGTGTCTACGGGTATTCGGGAACCGTACCGGTGGTCATGGAGCAGTGCATCTATCATTCTGAAGCGGTTCGGCGCGGCGCACCGAACACATTTATCGTTGGCGATATGCCTTTTATGTCCTATCAAATCTCACTGGAAAAAGCGGTTGAAAACGCCGGACGCTTTTTGAAAGAAGCCGGCTGTGATACCGTTAAGCTGGAGGGCGGCGTTCGGGTGGCGCCCCAGATCAAGGCCATTGTTGAGGCCGGTATTCTGGTAATGGGCCATATCGGTTTAACGCCCCAGAGCTCAGGCCAGCTGGGCGGTCACAAAGCCCAGGGTCGTACCCTGGAAACATCTCGAAGCGTCATTGAAGATGCACTGGCGGTTCAGGAAGCCGGCGCACAGATGATTCTGCTGGAAGCAATTCCACCTGAAGTGGCTGCTTATATCACCAAAGAATTGACCCTCCCGGTTCTGTCCATCGGCGCCGGTCCGGATTGTGACGGTCAGCTGCTGATCGTTTCGGACATGATCGGCCAGTTCCAGGCATTTACGCCCAAGTTCGTCAAAAAGTATTGCAACGTCGCCGAAATCGTTACCAACGCCATGAAGGATTATGTGGCCGAAGTCAGATCCGGCAAGTTTCCTGAGGACGATCATTGCTATCACATGATTTCCGGAGAGAAAGAAAAGTTTGACGCTGAATTTAAGTAGCATTTTTTTCAGCAAGGTTTAGACTGAAAGTCGCCTTTATTCCTCCAATCATAACCGAAGGCAAGTTTAAACGAAGTGACTAAAGTGAACTAAAGTTCGAAGTGACTAAAGTTAAGGTATCGCTTCGCTCAATCATTTATTAAATGGAAGAATTCCTCAACTTTAGGCATTTTAGCTCACTTTAGTCACTTTAGCTCACTTTGAAAAGCCCAGCAAACTGAACTAAAAATAATTTTAAATAGATGAGGTGGACTAAAATGTCAGACCTAAGAAGTTTATTGAAAATTTCAGACAGCCGCCTGGCGGAAATCAATGCGCTGTTGACGGATCCGGGCAATGAGCTCATCAATGAGCTGCTTGAGGTCATCGAAGAATTCGGCGGACCGGAAGAGATTAACCGCAAAGCACAGGAAGCCGCAAAACTGGAAAATTTAATGGCCGGGCTTAAAAACGCCAAATCATCCTATGTGGATGACCTCAGCTGGCTGAAGGATCAAACGGATAGCGGTGCATTTATTTCCATGAAAGACTATTACAATCGTGTACTGGGTGACAAAGCCGATTCGACAAAAATCGATCAACAAAACGCCGTGACCCTGGAAATCAGTGCATTGCAGTATTTTCCGTGGCTTATCAGTGAAGCCCGGCGCAGCATCGAAAAAGGAGAGCTAATGCCCGGCCGCTACATTCGGGTCCGCAACATGGCCGAACAGGAAACCGACAACGGCGATGTCATGGCCACCGCAGCAGCGATGCAGATCATCGGGGCCACCTACGTAGAAACGCTGGATACCAAAGGCACCGACGGCTCCAACGTGCATTTAGGTGGTCCGGAAACCATCACCGGTTATTTCGGCGGGGTGGGGCAGCCCAACGATTATCCCATCAAATGGGTTCAAGAATATCTTAAATTCTACACGACTTACGGCGTACAGCAGGTGCTCAACCTTAATCCCGGAACCGTTCTGGTGGGGTATTTTCTCCATAAACTGGGTGTGAATAACGAGTTTAAAATTTCAGTGTTTATGGGCAATGACAATCCGTTTTCGATCCTGTGGACCCTGACCACCGCGCGGCTTTTTGCGCGTGATGACGGCACAACATCTTTAATCGGATTTAATTTGTCCAATTCGGCCAACAACGAAACCATCCGTAAAGCGTCCCAGATTCGCAAGGCGCTCGGTCTGGAAGAAGTGGTTCGGTTTGAGCATCACATCACCGAAACCTGGAAATCCATCGTTCGCCAGCCCTATAACCGCAGAGATGAGCTGGTCGAAATCGCCAAAATTGTCCCCAACATTTCGGCCAAGCATGAAGGCGGCGAGGTTGAAATTGAACAAGACCTGGACCATCCATCCGACATTCTGGAGTACTTCATGGCCAAAAGCGATGTGGAAAGTCAGGGATTAATGCCGGCCCTTGAACAGAATTATATCGAAAAGCATCGCTCCACAAACCTGACGGCAGATGCCTTGAGCAAAGCCGGCATCGGGGTGGTGTGCGCCACCGAGCTTCATAAAACCGCCTGAAAGAGATAAACCGGAACACCGGAAGTAAATAGCGTTGATCAATTCTGCCCATCGAGAGCCTGCGGGTCGAAGGATCGTTTTTATAAGAACGATGGAGCGAAACGACACATTAACTTTAGGCACTTTAGCTCATTTTAGTTCATTTTAGGCACTTTTTATGTCCCTTGCTGAAATCCTGGCTCTGCCCGTCGTGGCATTTCTGGCCTTCTTTTTAAAAGGTATTGCCGGCATTGGGGTCAGTACGGTGGCTGTTCCCATATTATCACTTATTATTGGTGCCAAAACAATCGTGGTCCTTTCATCCATTGTGAATGTCATCGGTGGGCTGGTGATGTACAGGATCGACCCTCTGCCTGCCAGCCGCCGATACTGGTGGCCCATTGCTGCGCTGATGATTATCGGAGCTGTGTTCGGCGGAATTGCGTTGAAATTTACGCCGCTAAAGAGCTTTGAAACGATTTTAGGGCTGGCGATTTTAGCCGCCGGGATCTGGTTTATCATCTGGCGGGGCAAACAGAAATCTAACACCTTTTTAGAACAGCTGCCGCAAAAGGGTCGCCTTACAGACTATGCGATCGGTTTACTGGGGGGATTCTCGGGGGGCTTTGTCGGAATTAATTCTCCCATATTTATCCTCTATTTTGGCAGTTATCTGGCCAGGGGCCCCATGCGCCGCCTGCTTGTCCTTATCCTGTTGCCCTCTTCCATTGCCCAGCTGGTCACCTATACGACCCTTGGACTGATGAGCAGCCAGATTGTGCTTTATGCTTTAATTTCACTGCCTGGATTATTTCTGGGAATCTACATCGGAAACCGTACATTTTTTCGGATCTCGGAAAAAATCTTCGGCACCCTCCTGGGTGCTGTCCTCATTTTGCTGTCGTGGGGTCTGATTCTATAATTAAAATTTGACTTTATCCCTACCTTTGAGGCTCAATATTTCACGGGCTTCATCCGGCGTTGCCGGCTCCAGACCCTGTTCCTTACCGATCCGGATGATCTTTTCCACCTGCTCGGCGCTGCTTTTGGCCATGACTCCTTTTTCAAGATTTTGATTTAAATCAATTATTATTGAGCACCGCTTTTGTATAGATTATACCGCTTTCCATAATAATGTTCCGAATTACGGAATTGGGGTATAAGTGGTTGTAGAAAAAAACGTTTGAATACCGGAACGTTTTTTTGACAACCACTATATGTGGGTGGGTAAAAAAAGGTTTAGCTATCAATGAATGAAATTAACCAAACGTCCAAAAACCGGGCCAATCATAATATTCAAACCTATCGCAAAATTGTCCAGTACCTTTTTTTGGCGGTAACCGTATTAATCGGCGTGCAATTTAGTATTTTTGTCAGCCAGCTGGAAAAAGGCATTCTACCGACAATGACCCGACCTCCCGGGAATCGAAGCATTTCTGCCGATCAGTTCCCTGATGAGCTTTAAATACTGGCTGGTTAGCGGTATTTTTAACCCCATCCATCCTTCCGGTTTGATCATTTTTTTGGTCATATTATCCACCGCCATTTTACTGAAACGCGGTTTTTGCAGCTGGGTGTGTCCAATAGGCCTGCTGACGGAATATTTAAATCGGCTCCATCGATTTATCTTCAGAAAAGACGTCAAGATTCCCCTCTGGCTGGATTATCCGCTGCGCAGTTTAAAGTATCTGCTGCTGTTCTTTTTTATATGGGCCATTATCATCAAGATGAATGTCCGCGACCTGGATTATTTTATCTACAGCCCTTACAATATGGTGGCGGACATTAAGATGCTGCATTTTTTTAAAAATATCTCATCTTTGGCTTTCTGGGTGCTGGTTTCGTTATTGGTCTTATCGATTTTGGTTCGCAATTTCTGGTGCCGCTACCTCTGCCCTTACGGGGCGCTTTTAGGGAGGGACTCAGCTTTATCAGTATTTTTAAAATCCACCGCAACGAAAACACCTGTACCCAGTGCCAGCAGTGCACGCACACCTGCCCGGTGGATATAAAAGTTCATAAAACCACCGGGGTGATCTCCGATGAGTGTCATGCCTGCCTCAAATGCGTGGCTGTCTGCCCGGAAAAGAACACCCTCTATATTTCATCTGCTATAAGATCCGGAACTTTAAAACCGCTGCTTTACGCGGCGACCATCTGCTTGCTTTTTATGGGCGGATCAATCATCGGCAGATTAACCGGGCACTGGCAAACGAGCATCTCAAATTATGAATATTCCTTCCATGTGGCCCATCTTGACACCCCGTTTTACCAGCACAACCGCGGCCAGGTGCCGATCTACAACAAAGACGCCTGGATGATGATGATGGAAAGAATAAAAAAAGCTAAGGGTGCCTGGCGCAAGGGGCAAAGATTAAAGAATTAGTGCTGAGGTCAATTGAATGCGGAAGTCGGAATGCGGAATGCGGAATTTTAAAGATAAAAAATTCCTGATAAACCATGCGAAACTATCGCTTGTATTGACAATTCGTTACCTTTGTTTTGAATTGCGCGCAGTTAATTCAATTTTTTTTTATTCAAACAGACCCATTAATCGTTTTAACTTTCTCACAGCCTTCGGCAATACCTCACCAATCGGTTCAAAAAATCTCAAATGTGCTTGTGAATCAAAGGGCGTCTCACCCTGATTAAGGATAACCAATCTGGCATCGGCCATAAGTGCCTCTTTGGGCATATCCGCCGCCGGCGTTACCACCAGACTGGAACCCACTACCACAAACAAATCACTTTTTTGCGAGTGCTCAAAAGATACAGATAGATATTGCGCCAGGCCCTTAATTTTTTGATCGGTTTTTTTATCCAACGCGTGTTTCATGACCCATTACTTGTTTTCACCTTCAAAATGGTTAATCTCTAATTATGGATGGAAACAAATTATATTGTAGTATGTCACGGAAGATTCCATGAATTGGAAAAGTACAAAAAGAAAGCTTAAAATCGCAACCCTAACGGTTTTGTTTACCACATTGGGAATCATATGGCTACCGGGATTAGTGGGTCCGACCAGCGCGGAAACTAGTAATGACCCATCTCAAAAAAAAGAAGTCAAACACAACCGTTTGATCAATGAATCCAGCCCTTATTTGTTGCAGCATGCCACAAATCCGGTGGACTGGTACCCGTGGGGAAAGGAAGCCTTTGAAAAAGCCAAAAAGGAAAACAAACCCATCTTTTTGTCCATCGGGTACTCCACCTGCCACTGGTGCCATGTGATGGAGCATGAATCTTTCGCGGATGAAGAGGTGGCGGCCCTGTTAAATAAATATTTTGTCGCCGTCAAAGTTGATCGTGAAGAGCGTCCCGATATCGACCAGGTGTATATGGCCGTCACCCAGACCATGACCGGACGGGGTGGCTGGCCCAACAACGTATTTTTAACGCCCGATAAGAAACCGTTTTTTGCGGGCACCTACTTCCCGAAACAGACCCGCCGGGGCCTCCCCGGCCTAATGGACCTTCTGCCCAAGGTGGCTGAGATCTGGCAAAACGATCGTGAAAATGTGCAAAAAAGCGCCGAGAACATCACCGACCTGTTGGCCAGCCGGGGCAATCCCAGCCCGGGTAACGCCCTTGATCAAAGCATACTGGATAAAACCCGCACCCTGCTCGGCAGTGTGTATGATCCTGAATACGGCGGCTTTGGACAGGCACCCAAGTTTCCGACACCCCACATATTGGCCTTTTTGCTCAGGCGATATCATCACAGTCAAGACGCCCAGGCCCTGGTAATGGTGGAAAAAACGCTGACCCGGATGCGGTTCGGCGGAATCCACGATCATATCGGCTTCGGTTTCCACCGGTATTCCACCGATGGGCAATGGTTGGTGCCGCACTTTGAAAAGATGCTTTATGACCAGGCGTTACTGGCAATGGCTTATACGGAGGCCTTTCAAGTAACCGGAAAAAGGTTTTACGCCCAGACCGTCAGGGAAATCCTGGCGTACATTTTGCGGGATATGACATCCAAGGAGGGTGGATTCTACAGCGCTGAAGATGCCGACAGTGAAGGAGTTGAAGGAAAATTCTATCTGTGGACCCTGCCGCAAATCCAACACATTATCGGTATAAAGGAAACCGAAATATTAAAAAAAATATACAACCTTGACGATGACGGTAATTTCAAATCACAGGATGCTGAGCAGCCAGCCGGAAGCAATATTCTGCATCTCAAAAAGACGCTGCCGGAATTAGCCGGGGAATTGGGCGTGTCCGAAAAACAATTAATTCGGCGTCTGGAAAAAAACCACGAGCAGCTATTTAAGATACGCAAGAAACGCATCCACCCCTTTAAAGATGATAAAATCCTTACAGACTGGAACGGATTAATGATTGCCGCTTTGGCAAAAGCCGGTCGGGTCCTCGACGAGCCCGGATACACTTCTGCCGCTGTCAAGGCTGCTGATTTTATCATGCGCCAGCTGCGGGATAAAAACGGGCGGCTGATGAAACGCTATCGTAAAGGAAAAGCCGGTCTGCCGGCCCATCTTGACGATTATGCCTTTGTGGTCTGGGGCTTTTTGGAACTCTATCAAGCCAGCTTTAAGGCAATCTATCTGCAGGAAGCCCTCCGCTTAAACGACCTGATGATCAAACACTTTTGGGACAGTCAAAACGGCGGTCTGTTTATGACGGCCGACGATGGTGAAAAGCTTTTAATCCGCAACAAAGAAATCTACGACGGCGCCATCCCGTCGGGCAACTCGGTGGCGGCTTTAAATTTACTGCGCCTGGGCCACATTACCGGAAGGCAGGGCTATCTGCAAAAAGCCGAAAGCATTGGCAAAGCTTTTTCCGGTTCTGTCAATCGATACCCGCCGGGTCACGCGCATCTGATGGTCGCTTTGGAATATGCACTGCATCCAAATTACGAGATCGTGATTGCCGGCAAGCCTCGCGCTAAAGACACCCGGGCCATGTTAACAGCCTTGCGCAAACCTTTTTTACCCGGAAAGGTCGTGGTGTTGCGTCCGACCGACAAGGAGGCAGCTGCTGAAATCATCCGCATGGCACCTTATACTGAATTTATGGTTCCAAAAGACGGCAAGGCCACCGCTTATGTTTGCACCAACTTTGTCTGCAAACTACCCACAACCGAAATTTCTCAGATGCTGGCCAACCTCCAGGTGCCGCGTGAGAAATGAATTAGCCACGATGCTATTTTCGCGCAAGACGCCACCGCGACAGTCCTCATCCTAACAATAAAAGGAAAAATTAGAAGGTTTCAGGTGTCAGGGTTCAGGTGTCGGTAAACAGATGGCAGAGGACAGAAAACAGCCTGCGACGAGCTACTTTCGGCCTGAGCCCTTCGGCAGTGAGCTCAGGGCCGAACTGATCAAGTCGAAGTCAGATAGGGTGCTCCATCAACCAGTTTTTACCATCTGCCGTCTTACCTCTAACCTCTGACACCTGACACCCGAAACCTGACACCTAATATTTGAAACCTGACAACCAACACCTTACTTGATATGATGCGTGGGTCTTCGGTAAAAAAATTAAAATGACTTCAACGAGAAATATTGCACGGGAAGCATTGCTGTTCACTGCTTTTTTGGCCGTTGGCTTAATTGCTTTTCCGGTGATGTTGATCATCATCGCCAAACAGCTTGGCGGTATTTCGCCGGAAGCTGCGGTGATCGAAGAGTTGATCAGTTTCTACAAAGCCTGCGGCCGGGGCTACTGGATCGCCTGGGCCGTGGCTCTTGGCCCCTATTTCATTTACCAGTTCATCCGGTCTTGCAAGTGGGCTTCTCATCAAAAAAAGCTATCGCCTTTAAAACAAACGACCAGCCGTGACCTATGAGGGACACAACCTCAAAAATGTCTTCCGAATCTCACACCACAGAAAGGGTGTAAAATGAAATTTTTAAATCTACTCATCCATTTTAGAAAATATATTGTCGGGCATATTATCGTGTTGCTCTGCATGAGTTACCCGATATGGGCAATCGCCGCGCCGCCATGGGTTTATGTTACCAACAATCGTTCTAACTCCATGACAATTATCGATAGCGCCAAAGATACCGTTATCGCTATGATTCCGGTGGGAAAAGAGCCTCACGAAGTCGCCATCACCCCAAACGGCAACCGGGTATTAGTCTGCAACGCGCAAGACAATACGGTCTCTGTAATTGATTCCAATATAGAGGTGGCCACCATTCCAACAGAACGATACCCGCACGGTGTAGCGATTACGCCGAATGGCAAAAAGGCCTATGTGGTCAATTTTATGGCCGACAGCGTAACGGTGATTGATGTTCAAAGCACCAAGGTTTTAGAAACACTCCATAATGTTCATGCCAATCCAAGAAATATTTCAATCACACCGGACGGGCGTTATGCTTATATTACCACCATGGGAACCAGCACCGTAACAGCCCTGGATTTATCCAGCCATAAAATTATTGCGCAAATTCCGGTTCCGGATATGGGTGAAGGTGTCGGGATCAGCCCGGACAGCCAACAGGTATTCATCGCCAGTCGGGGCGGTAATTCGGTTTATATCATCAATGTAAAGACCAACGAAGTGATCGAAGCGGTTGGGGTGGGTACGGCGCCCATACGGGTGACCTTCAGCCCGGATGGCAAACTGGCCCTGGTACCTAACCTGGGAACCTGGGATGTCACCGTGCTGGATGTGCGCGAGAAGAAAGTGCGGGGTTCGATTGAAGTGGGATCCTCACCGGTCGGAGTTGTGGTGACCCCGGATAATAAAAAAGCGTATGTGGCGGTATACGGCGAAAATGTTGTCGCCGTGGTCGATCTAAAAACCTTGAAAGTTATCAAAAGAATTCCCACCGGCCTCGCTCCGGACGGCATTGCCATCGCCCCCAGCCCGGTAGGCCTTAGCCTTTAAGGTTAGCCCGTTGCCTGCCGAAGGTCCTCGTGAAACGGGATTGAGCCCATTTAAATAAGATTAATAGGTTTCGGGTGTCAGGTGTCAGGATTGACCGAACTGAAACTCCACCGGGTCGTATGCTGAACACTGACACCTGACACCCGAAACCTATTATTTTAGACACTTCTAAAGATTGTCGAGCAGGGCCCACTCAAGGAATTGCCAATCCACCTCCCAGGATCTCTCCCCGTAACCCCCGGCAGTCACATAGGCACGCGGAACCTTATGTGCTTTTAAAAAATGGTATACGAGAAGATCTCTTTCCTTTAACTGTGTCAGCGATAGTTTTAGTTCGCTTGTCGAAGGCAGTTCATCTTCTTCATAGGGATCCGATCCGGCTAAGACAATTGCCATATCAGGTGGTCCAATACTGACAAGCTTTTCAAGCCCTTCTTCAAGTTTGGCGACATATAAATGATCCTCACCCGCTGCAACCGGGATATCAATGTCGCTGGGAACAAACGACGGATTCAGCCTCCCCTGGCGATCATACGCTTCGCCATCCAGCGGCCAGCCCCGGGCCATGTGAATACTCAGCGTTGTAATGGAGCTGTCTTCTTCTGTTAACACCGCCGTTCCATCCCCCTTGTGGGCATCTATATCGATGACCCAGGCTGTGCGAATAAAATTTTCAGCCTGAAGTTTGCGCAGGGCGATCACAATATCATTTACCAGACAAAAGCCGGCTCCATAGTCCCTTTTGGCGTGGTGCATTCCACCACCAAAGGCAAAACAAAATTCTTTTTCCAGAGCCACCCGACAGCATTGAACGGTGCCGGCAACTTTGAAAAGCAGACGATCAAAGAGCTGGGTTAATGGAAGCGTGGCGCTATCCGGATTATAGCGGTAATATTCGCCGTTATCATCAATCAACTCAAAGGTTCGGATAATCTCATCTTCGAGCTTATCGGAATATAACCGGGTCACATATTCTTTGGAATGCACCCGCAGAAGATCTTTACGGGTGATGGTCTCGTTGATGTTTTTGATATGCCATTGATTAATTTTAGGGCCTAACAACCTGTGACGCCTCAGCTTTTCAAATGTGGTGGCAGCTCGGCTGTGATGCAGCGGAATTTCAATGCCAAATTCCGTCAGGCCTTCTTTCAAGTTAGTGTCATAGATGATCATAGCGCTATAAGTTTTCAGGTTTCGGGTGTCAGGTGTCAGGATTAAGAGGACAGAAGTCAGATGACAGAAGACAGATGGTAAAAACTGGAAAATGAAGCACTCTATCTGACTTCTGTTTTCTGTCCTCCGTCATCTGTTTACTGACACCTGAAACCTAAGGCATGAATATGCCGATGTATGTGAATGAAGTGAAGGTAATACCGAATTTTTCAGCAAACAAGCTTCTTTTGACAAACCCACTACTTTTCTTTATAGTGGCAGCAATCAACCTTGCCACCCCAAAAACTCATTTTAGACAAAATAGAATCCAATAGTAGGAGACATCCATGCCGGACAGGGATAAACATGTTTCGACCCGGCAAGACATTGCAAGGCCGGCAGATGATCCAAGCAAGGCCCTGGAACCGAAACTAACCGGAAAGCAGATTATCAAAGAGGCCTCTGAATTCGTAAATGAACACATCAGCAGGCAACCACCGGTTCAACGGTTTTTCAGCTTTATGCCCACCATGTTGACCCGTGTTTCACCGTTTCATTTCAAAGGCCGACAGAAATTCACCGAATGGCCCCTGGTCCGGCTGGACTCCGGCGATGCCAATTCATGGGGAAAAATGCAGGTGGTCGGAGAGCTTCTGATTATTTTTGACGAAACCATCTTATTTTGTCTGCTTGCACTAATGACCAGGCATGAAAACGACGCTTTTGAGACCTCCCAGACAGAATTGGCACAAATTGCCGGCATCGATCCAACACGACAAAACGCCGCTGCGATCTGGAAAAGCATACAGAGATTGGCTGGAACCCGCATTGACCTTAAGCTTTCCAGTGGTAAAGGCAAAAAAGGAAAAACATTAAAAGAATTGACCGGCTCGATACTGAGCTTTGCGGATAAAGATCAGGACAGCGGCAAAATCCGGGTGGTCGTTAACCCGTATTTTCTGGAAATGTATGCGGAAAGTTTTGTGACCAATATTGACCTGGTATTCAGAAGCCGCTTGAAATCTGACGTCAGCAAAGCATTTTATCGTTTCTATCAAGGTCAATATGAGGCAAATTCGGAAATCGAGATCATCCGGTTGGCCCGGGCTGTAAATCTAAATATCGAGCAGGAGATGAAGCGATTAAGATCAAAAGTTCGGGAAGGATTAAGGGGACTTCAAGAGAAGGGATACCTGGAAGCCTATGAAATCACACGGGATAATCGGGTGATTGTTACAAAAGCCAGAAATACGGCCGTAAACTTTGAGGGTCAGATCCTGGGCAAAGCCAATCTTTCATATCCGGCCGATTAACCCGGACCGCTTACAATTCTTAATCAACCTGCCGATGATAGGGGTGCCACCGCAAATTCAGGCCGCTTTCGCTTTAATAACCTGAAAGCTGTTCAACATTCGCTTAAACGTTTCGATATCTTTTTGGAAATAAACCTGATCTGCTGCTGTAAAGCGCAAATTAAAAAATGTGTCCTCTTTAATGAAGCCGTAATAAAGGGTTTTAAACTTTGACCCCTTTTGATCATTGTAAGTAAATAAAATCTTAAACCCATCATGCCCCTGTATTGCCGCAGGGGTATTGTCGAGTACCGCAAAATTCAGTATATTCTGGTCGGATGCGATTTCATCAACAATGATTTGGGCAGCCTCTTCAGGCAGCATGTCTGTTTTTAATTTTTTCTCGGTATTGCGAAACGATCTGCTGATAGGGCGATTTTGCACCATAACATACTGCAGGAAAGGGCTTTCTTTGGTCACAAACAGATATCGATTGTTATCTATTTTTCGCCATCCCGCGGGAATTTGAATCGTAAAACTGTATGAAGCCGGCTGGTAAATACCGCCGGTGTTGGCGCAAGACAAGCAGCTTGCAGCAAAAATAAAAAATGCAACCCATGCTATCTTTTTCATTATCCTTCTCCACTTTGTGCGCATTGCTTTAAATATGCCTGGATATAAGCTTTATCCGGTGAGTCCGGTGAAAGCTGCAAACTCAACTCGAAATATTTTTTGGCAAGCGCAAGGTGTCCTTTTTTATAATGGATTACCCCGATGGCTTTGTGCGGATCCGCGTATGTTGGATCCAGAAAAATGGCCTGGTTGTAAAACTTTATTGCCTTCCGGGCATCGTCGGGCTGCCCTCGTTGTCTGTAAATTTCACCCAGCATGAAATAGGCCCGGGTGTCATCCGGGTTGATCCGTAAATATTTTTCAACTCCGCGTCTGGCCGCTTGAAAACGTCCGATCCTGAGATCCTGACCGGCATTATCTAAAATTACCTTTTCTATTTTTTTAAGAAATGTTTTGCTGTTTTTAGTTGCCGGTCTTCGGACCGCATATCGATCATCAGGCAGGTTTTGCAGATTATCAATTCGCTCCCTGACCTTGGGGTGGCTCCCGAAAAAAAAGGGCTCCTCAAAACCCTCGCGCTCAATCTCAGTTACTAAATAATCAAAAAGAACAAGTGCCTCTTTAGGAGCATAGCCTGCTTTAATCATCAGGTCAATTCCTAAGCGGTCAGCCTCTTTTTCAAGCTCACGCGTGTATCCGCTGACAGCTGCCAGCGACCCTGTGAAGCCCAGATTCCTGACCAGTTCCTGCAACCCTTTGTTGGCCATCAAGGTCTGTTGAACGGTGGTCAAAAATGACCGCCTGTCCTTAAACCGTCTGAAAACTCGCAGCGCATGGCGGTGGGTGCAATGGATCATCTCGTGCGCAAGCACAGCTGCAAGCTGGGCTTCGTTATCCATTCGGGCCAGCAGTCCGGTATGAATGTACACAACTCCGTTGGGATAGGCGAACGCATTCAGGTAGACACTCTTGATGACCTTAACCCGGATCTTCAGATCAGCCGGCATAGACTGAGGTTGAAGTTTCGCGATTATCATATTTAAGTAATCTTCAAGTTCCGGATTCGGGTAGATAAAGCCCGTGCTTTCGAGAACGCGTTGTTCTTCTTCGGACTTTTGCCAGAGCATTATTTCGTCCTCGTTGGCCAGGATCTTTTCAGACACAAGAGACGCATTTGACCCAGGCGGTGTTGCACAACCGGTTGTTAGTCCTAAGGGCAGCAGGAAAAATAATAATATGAAAAATTTGCTTAGCCAGGTGGTCATTTTTGCCTTTTAACGATGGTTTCAGTTTTGGAAATCGATACTGTTAATTCAATATTTAATATAAATCCCGGCAGGTTAAGTTGTTTTCTGTTTCCCACCGGGACCGGGAAATTATTTATCCCGTTTATTAAGAGCAAAAGGTGTGCCTTCCAGCCTTCGCCCAGGCTTCCGTCTTTATTAAAATTTCCGTCTTTCCATCCTCCGTAGCAAGCCGCGATGGAGAAGGGATGGGCGGGCTGTAAGTTTTGCTTGAGCTTTTAAAAATATTGACGGATATTAATTTGTAATCGGCAATATTTACCTCAAACTTTAGCGTGTTCTTTACGGGAAAATGCGGAAATCAATGGATAAGAAAGGCGAGGCCGTAAGGATCGGATGGGGATTTTTACACAATACTTCTATTCTTCTACATATAAACAGAAAATCCTCTTTTTTCTTCTTCTTATCATTTTTTTGTTGTCTTTTAATAATTTATGGTTAATATATTCGGTATCAATATTCTATTTTGATGAGCATTAGGGGGGCAGATTATAGAAAGGAGAAAAAAAATGAAAAAGTTAGTTGTTTTACTGTTCATCGTATTGTTGCTCGCCGCATGTAGTGACGAATTTTACAAACACGATTCCATTTATAAAGACTGGGATCACATTAAGTTTAGCTGGTGGGGATACAATAACCCGACGGCCGAAGATGCAAAAATGTCTGATCAAGGCGGTTGGTGGGGAGAAGAGATACCCTATATTCCTGCCGAATAATTGCATTCTAATTGCGCATGGTTGGCTGTCTCAAAGGCCGCTTAACATATTCTTTTCTCTTTATGAGCAGAGAAGCCGTACATTCTCAACGATGTTAACAAATACGCTGTTGAGATGAGCGCTGTGTCTTTGTGTTATCCCGACCCGATGATCAGCCACAGCCGATTAAAGTAAAAAGGGTGGTACATGGTAAATTATAAACTTTGGACCACCCTTTTTGGGTTCTGACTTAGAGAAATTCCCTTCGTATCAACCAAAACATCCGATAATGCGATACGCCGTATACGCGTGTAATGAATCTCGCGTCAAAAATTATTTCAGTCTCCGCATTTGACATATCTTAACGACCCGCATCAGCTTCTGTCACACTTTTTTTGTCAAATTCATAATAGCTCCTACTATATATTGTGGTATAATTTTCCTTGACGCACAATTTGCATTTACATATACTTTGCGCTATCTAGAATGTTCTCAACCTGTGCTGTTTGGCACTATAAGTTCTTAAGGCATCAAACCCTCTTTTAGATCTTTGAGGTATAAGAGATGAGTTTCCCACGGAATTGGATCGGAATCTTCTCGATCTTTTTTATCCTCACTATTCCGGCAGCCTGCATCCCCAATAAGCAGATGACCGTCGGGTCTGCAGCAATCCTTCTGGAAGGTGTCGCCAAATCTGCAAACAAACAATCCGATCTAAGAGTCATCCGCGAAGGAATGCCCGCCTACCTCATGTTGGTCGACGGCATGGTTGAAGCCGTACCGGATAATGACCGCCTGTTGATCACCGCAGCCCAGGCCTATGCCTCATTCGCCTCAGCCTTTGTCGAAGATGCGGACAGAGATTACGCCATCGCGCTATATGCGAAAGCCAAAAAATATGCCCTGCGGTCACTCGAAATACGGGGCCTGAAAAACCCTGTTTCAAAACCATTTAACGAATTCGAAGCTGAGTTAAATAATCTGGGCAAAGACGATGTCCCTTATATATTCTGGACGGGAACGTGTTGGGGTAGCTGGATCCGGCTGAATTTAGGCTCCATGGCCGCCCTGGCTGAACTGCCCCGGGTGGAAGCATTAATGAAACGGGCTTTAGTGCTTGATGAGCAATTCTATTACGGCGGCCCGCATCTGTTTATGGGCATCTGGTTCGCCTCCAGGCCCAAAATCGCCGGCGGCGATCTGGCAAAGTCACAGCACCACTTTAAAAAAGCCATCGAGTTAAGCCAGGGAAAGTTTTTAATGACCCAGATCTATTATGCCGACCAGTACGCCAGGAAAACCTTTGATAAAGATTTGTTTGTTTCCACCCTTGAGAAGGTATTGGATACCCCGGCCGATCAGATACCGCAATTGACTTTGCTCAACACAGTGGCTCATAAAAAGGCAAAAGAAATGCTCGAACAGGTCGATGAATATTTTTAGGAGATGAGCGTATGATCCGATCCGCAATGATTAAAATTGTAGGACTCATTTTCGTAACTTGTATTCTTATGGTGTCACCGGCCAATAGTACGGCAAAGACGCTTGTGATTAAATTGGCCACCCTGGCCCCGGAAGGAAGCTCATGGATTGAGACGTTTAAATCCATCGATAAAGAGGTGCGGGAAAAAACCGACAAGCAGGTGCGCTTTAAGTTTTATCCCGGCGGGGTGTTAGGGGATGAAAAAGATATGCTCAGAAAAATGCATATCGGACAGATTCACGGCGCAGCCCTGACTTCTGCGGGCTTGTCCGCAATCTTTAACGAGATGGATGTGTTTCAGATCCCTTTTCTTTTTGAGTCCTACAATGAAATTGACTACGTTTTAAAGGAAATGGATGCATTTTTTCGAAAAGGTTTTGATAAAAACAATTATATCCTCCTGGGCTGGTCTGAGGGTGGTTTTGTGCGGTTGATGTCGACCACACCGGTTGCCACACTGGATGATCTTAGAAAAGTCAAAGTCTGGACCTGGGCAGATTCACCCATGACCAAAGTGATTTTTGACGAAGCCAATGTTTCGGCCATTCCCCTTTCAGTGCCGGACGTTTTAGTGGGTCTTCAAACCGGGCTGGTGGATTTGGTTTACGCTCCGCCCATCGGTGCCATTTCCCTGCAGTGGTTTACCAAAATCAAACACATGACCGATGTCAACCTGATCTATCTCATCGGGGCCGTGGTCATAAAGAAAAAAGTGTTTGACAAAATCTCCCCGGCACACCAGAAGATCCTCATGGATGTCTGCCAGCGCCGGATGGCCCGATTGAAAATAACCATCCGCAAGGAAAACCAGGAAGCAATCCAGGTGATGATCAAACATGGGGTAAAAATCATTACACCTTCACCGGAACAGGTCGCCGAGTTTAAAAAGGTATCCGCTAAAGCCATGCAGCGGATAGAGGGAAAGAGCTTTTCCAAAAAGGTCAGGGATGAGGTCACTGCAAACATAAACACCTACAGGAAGAAAAATCAACAATGAGCAGATGGCAAAGATGGGATGAAACCCTCGGCCGGGTGGAAAAATTTTTTGTGGTCCTCATGCTGAGTGCGATGATTCTGCTGGCATTTTTACAGATTGTACTCCGAAACGCTTTTAGCAGTGGAATTTCCTGGGGGGATCCCCTGGTGCGATATCTGGTTTTGTGGGTGGGGTTTATCGGGGCCAGTTTAGCGACCAAAGATGGCAAGCATATCATCATCGAGGTGTTTTCAAGGTGGTTTTCCGGGCACGGCAGCCGGTATCTCAAAGCCATCTCCCATCTGGTGTCAGCCTTTATCTGCGGCCTGTTGACTTTTGCCGGCTGGACGTTCGTTCAAAACGAGGCCCAGATGGGCGGCACCACCTTTCTGAATATTCCGGCCTGGATTCCGCAAATCATCATTCCCGTCACCTTCGCCCTGATGGCCCTGCGATTTGCATCCAGCTTTTGCGCAGAGCTTTCGATGATTTTTAAACCCGGCAGTTATAAGGAACACGGAAACACGTCATGATTCTGCTGGCCATTCTTGCCGCCCTCCTTTTTATGCTGATCGGTGTGCCGGTTTTTGTGGTGATCTGCGGGCTGGCCCTTTACCTGTTTTTTGCCGGCGGAATTGATCTGTCGGCCATCATCATTGAGATGCATCGCATGGCCACCACTCCGGTGCTGGTGGCCATCCCGCTGTTTACCTTTGCGGGATATCTTCTTTCAGAAAGCGGCGCACCCAAACGGCTCATCCGGCTTTCAAATGCCGTTCTGGGCTGGCTGCCGGGAGGGCTATCGGTTATCGCTCTTATCTCCTGCGCAGTATTTACGGCCCTGACCGGTGCCACCGGTCTGACCATCATTGCCCTGGGCGGCATCCTACTGCCGGCCATGACACGAGGGAAGTATCCGGAAATTTTCTCGCTGGGATTGTTGACCACCTCGGGGACTCTGGGGCTGCTCTTTTCCTCCCAGCCTGCCCCTGATCATCTATGCCATCGTGGCCAAAGTCAGAATCGATCAGCTTTTCGTTGCCGGAATCCTGCCCGGAATTTTGCTGGTGATGCTGCTTTCGGTTTTCAGCATCACGCGGGCCGTAAAGGCCGATGTCCCCAAAACCTCTTTTCAAGTATCCGAAGTTTTCAGCGCCTTAAAAGAAGCGCTATGGGAGCTGCCCCTTCCGATAGTTGTTTTGGGCGGAATTTACAGCGGAAAGTTTGCAGTCAGTGAGGCCGCAGCCATTACGGCCGTTTATGTGTTAATTGTGGAAGTTATTATTTATCGGGATATTCGCTGGAAAGACCTGCCGGAGATTATGAAAAAAAGCATGGTCCTGGTGGGCGCGGTATTGATTATTTTAGGGGCTGCCATGGGTCTGTCCAACTATCTGATCGATGCCGAAATCCCGATGCAGCTGTTGGACTTTTTCAAGACCCAGATCGAAAGCAAAATACTGTTTTTGATCGTATTAAATCTGTTTCTCCTGGCGGTAGGCTGTACCATGGGTATCTTTTCGGCCTTGGTCGTGGTCGTCCCGCTGCTCTCACCGATTGCACAGGCCTACGGGATCGATCCCATTCATCTGGGAATTATTTTTTTAGCCAATCTGGAAATCGGAGCCTCTATCCCTCCGCTGGGCATTAACCTTTTTATTGCCAGCATCCGCTTTGATAGACCGGTGTTAAGACTCTATGTGGCCTCGTTGCCCTTTATCGCCATTCTGCTGGTGGCCTTAGCTCTGATTACTTACATCCCCTGGATGAGCCTTGTATTGCTCAAATAGCTTGCCTAAAAATTTATAAACTTTCCCGGCTGCCTTTCCAAAAACAACGACCAATATTATTCCAATCACGGGAACAATGATTGTTGCCGCCGGTCAAGCATCACCGGTATCAATGGGTAAAACCGCAACAAGCATTAAAAGTTAAATGGTCAAATCGTCGAATCGTTAAATAGTTTAAAATGGATTGTATCCTCTGACTAATTGACGATTCGACGAATTAACTAATCGACTAAATCTGAGTAAATCTGCGAAATCTGCGGACCTGAACCTCTGAACAACGTTGACAGCCCTTAATTTAGTGATAATATACAAACGTTATGGATGAAGCTCAACATGAGGAATATGAGGAACATACTGGAGTCAGCCCCTACTGGTGGATCCGGCAGATTATTTTGATTGGTATTGCCGGGTTTTATCTGGTCCTTGGGATTCAACTGCTAATTTCCGCCTATCAGCTCAATGATCCCGCATCATTCATCTTAACCTTTTATGCTTCCAACTTTATGATTCTTTTCAGTGCGGCGCTTCTGGTGGGCTTTATCTACCGCCTGGTGGCCACTTATCGTCGCTCAAAAAAGGCGCCGCCGCAATCCCCCACCTTATAAATGGAGGCCTCTGCTTTATTCCAACGGTTTGAGGTCACCCAGCACAGTCGGTATCAGCTCAGAAACCGTGGGGTGAATATGCATGGCCCGCTGTATTGCGGTATAAGGCTTTTTGGCGTACATGATATCCAGAATGGAATGGATGACCTCATCGCCTCCGACGCCTAAAATTGCCGCACCCAGGATCTCCTTGCTCTTCGCATCCACCAGGATCTTCATAAATCCCTGGGTTTCGCCTTTTTCAATGGCGCGGCCGATGTTGGCCATGGGCCGCTTGCCCAGCAGGGCCTTGCGCCCTGACTGTCGCACCTCCATTTCGGTCAGCCCGGCACGTCCCAGCGGCGGATCGATATACAGGCCGTAGCAAACAATACGGTCGCTTACCCGACGGGGGTCATTATCCAGCAAATTGGCTGCGACGATCTCAAAATCATTATACGACGTGTGGGTAAAAGCGCCCTTTCCGTTGCAGTCACCCAGCGCCCAGACACCGGGCACATTGGTGCGAAGTTGATCATCCACCCGGATATAGCCGCGCGAATCTATGTCAATGCCGGCTTTATCCAGGCCCAGGTCATGGGTGTTGGGCACGCGCCCAACGGCCAGCAGCAAGTGTGAACCAGTCACCGCCTTATCGCCTTTTTCGCAATCCAGCTTAACCTGTAATTTGTCTCCAAGTTTTTCAGCGGCCAGACACTCGGCGTTGAGCCGAATATTGATCCCTTCATTTTTTAAAATTTCCTTGACCGTTTGAGAAACATCCTCGTCATCGCGTTTAATTAAGCGTGATCCTCTTTCGACGATGGTCACCTGACTGCCAAACCGCCGGTACATTTGACCGAACTCAAGGCCAATGTAGCTTCCGCCAATGATGATCAGATGCTCAGGCAGATAATCCACCTGCATCATACTCGAATTGGTAAAATATTCTACATCATCAAGCCCGGGCATTGGCGGTACAAATGCACGGGCACCAACGTTGATGAATATCTTGTCGGCTTCCAGTTTCTCATCGCCGACGCTTACGGTGCGGGGGCCCTCGAAGCGCGCCTGAGCTTTAAATACGGTCAGGTTGGGCATTTTTGCCATCCACTCCGGAACCTCATGATTAGATCGGCCCACGACGTCATCTTTGCGTTCTTTGACCTTCTTCATATCCACGGCAATGGCACTGTTAATCATCACCCCGAAGTCAGGCGCACGTCTCGCCATGTAAGCAGCGCGTGCACTGGCCACCAGGGTTTTGGTGGGGATACAGCCCGTATTGACGCATGTGCCGCCGAATAGCTTGCGCTCGATTACGGCCACCTTCATTCCCGCACCGGTCAATCTTGCGGACAGCGATGGCCCAGCCTGACCGGTGCCGATGATTATGGCATCAAATTTTTTCATAATTCTTACTCCTGATTATCATAAATTAAACCGGTACATCGCCTCGGCGATGACGTTGAACTTCAGCGATTGAGAGATGGACGGATCAATCAGTTTCCGGCAAACCTTCAACAAACTCAAGCGGAAAGGCAAACAGAATTCCTTTGCCAGGCTCATTTAAATCTCCACAGAAGGACCGGATAACTTTGACTGCTTCCCGGAGAACAACTTTCTCCCGAATCACCGTAAGCAAAATTTTATTAGAAGATTCGAGGTCCTTTAAGACTTTATTGATTTGCTTCATCACCGGCGAAGTCGCACGGGCTTTCATTAAAACTCTTCCCATACCCGTACTATCAAGGACCGTTGACCCCTGAATCCCAATCCTGGCAAAGCCCTCCAGAATACCCGACAGGTGTTGTGTCTGTTCTAAAACATTTACCAGCAAATACATCGAATTCCTCCTTCTTTTCTGTTCAATGATTTAAGATTTAGGATCTTCTAATCTAATTTCACTATTTCCCTTTGCGCTATAGAATCAGCAGCTTGATCCCCAGGGCTCCACCCAGCCAACACCCGGAAACCACAACCGCTATCCATGCGGCTCTCCTCCAGGGAGGCGAAAGCCACCTCCGTTGTAAAATAAGGCCGATAGAAATGACGTGAAGCGGAACCGGAAGATTCAAAGCGAGAGCGTGTAAGGGCTTTATCAGCGATCCCTGTGATGACGCGACGAGCTGTCCTGCCAAAGAGCCGGCAGCTGCGTTGTAAAGAACCCTGACGAGCAAAAATAGACCCACGAGAATTACAAGGTTCGCTATGGCTCTGAGAATCATCTTGAACATAGGCTTTGAGAATAATAGAAAGTTAACGTCGCGAAAAAGCTGCTGAGCAAGGCACCGGTTTTTCTAAAACCTAATCAGATCTGTAAACCCATTAAGCCGAACTTCTCCAGCATGAAGCTGTGAAATGCGTCGTCATCAAGATTCGCGCGTTTCCCGAGGAAATCCTCACTCAGGGGACCCGCTGAATAGACCGCCTTTGGGTCATCTGAGAGAACTGCCTTCAAAATAAGATCGGCGATTAGCTCGGGGCCGGGAAGGGACAGACCGGCGAACATCTTCCCCGTCTCTGCTCCTGCAATCTGATATATGGGTTTGTAATCAGGGTCGGTTCTGGCCATGAGATCGCCTGTCAATTCAGTGCCAACTTCATTAAATTCCGTAGCAATCGGGCCAGGGCGGATGGCCACCACCCTGATTCCAAATGGAGATAGCTCTAAACGTAATGCATCAGATATGCCTTCCACTGCATATTTGGCTGCTGCATAGACCCCGCTTCCGGGAAAAGAAAATTTTCCAACGATGGAGCTGAGGTTCACAACGGTCCCTTTTCTCAGCTTGCGCATTCCGGGCAAACACGCCTGTGTGACGCGCATAAGTGCAAACAGATTGACTTCAAATAGGCGTTTGATGGCTTCCATGGAGACATCCTCCAACGCACCCCTGATGCTGTACCCGGCATTGTTTATGAGGACGGAAACAGGCTCTGACAGGCCTGAAAGAAAGCTGCAGAATGCCTCTGTGTCCGCAGGCTGTGAAAGGTCTACCTGCTTGGGAGTGATACCCTGAATTTGATCCGCCAATTCATTGAGACGATCCATCCGTCTAGCCACAACTATGACCTGAAAACCCCTTGCGGCCAATTTAATGGCTGTTTCGCGCCCTATTCCACTGCTGGCTCCTGTTACCAATGCCGTTTGTTTTTGCTCCCCCATTTAGGCCTCCTTAAAAAGTTATTAAATCTCAAAAAGATAGATTCAAATTCACCGCACCACCATCCACACACCGATCAGCATCAGACCGAGGCCCAGAAAACGCGTGAGATCCATAGGCCGGACCGCCGCACCGAAAAAACCATAATGATCAATTAGTGAAGCGATCACAAATTGTGAAGCAACAATCAGCGTAAAGCCTTTGGTAACGCCCAGGCGGGGTACGACATAACCGATCGATCCGACAATGATCAAACCTAATATCCCGGCGCTGAATGCATACCACGGGACGCCTTGCCAGTTTTTGAGGTTGCCCCCACCGGTCGCCAGCATCAGCAAGGTGATAATTAGCCCGCCGCCGGCATACGTAATAAATATGCTTTCTCTGGTTCCCAGAGCCCGATCCATCAATCCCATAAATTGGCCCTGCAGTGTGACGGCCAGACCGGCAACAAACGCCAGGAAAATAAGAAAAGCTGTGCCCATCGTGCGATTCCTCCATTTCATATCCGTAGCTGTGTTCGTTGTTACTCTCGCGGCGCTCCCAATAAAGTTTTAGAAAGAATGCCGCCATTAGCAAGCTTCTCAAAAAGTCCCGTAGCTATCAGTATGATGGAAAGCACCAAATAAAATATAAATCCTGCCAATAAGCCCAAGCCGTAGGGTGCAATCCAATCTTGATAATTACCCAAAAATCCGATAACCGTGGCGCTGCTCACCGCACCAATTGCAACGCTCAGCATTTCAATACTGAACTCTTTTGTATGGCGCACCGCATAATAAAGCAAGTAACCGAAAACAAACCCTATTCCAAAAATTCCCCAAAAAACAAGACCGGTCATTTTTTCTCCTCCTTTTTAATACATCCAGATGATAAATCCTGAATAATGAAATTATGTCCAATGACAATAATCGCCGTTCAGCATTCAAAATCTGATACCCGTGTTCCACTTATTCCAAACTTGTCAAAAGTATAGACTTGCCCCCCTTCTCCCTCTATTCGAAGGACATCCATAGACAGTCAAGCCAATCCAGGGCCATATGAATCACCAATCCCAGTCCAACAAGCCGGGTCTTTGATATTGCCGTCAGCCCCAGATAGGCAGCTATCGCCAGATATGAATGCAGGGGATGAAATCCGATCCCACAGCGGTTAGGATCATAAATCGGATCGGCAAGCAGATGATCAAAATCGATTATATTGACCAATAGCATGATAAACCAGGCTTTTTTCCATCGATCTGCAAATGCCCATCGCGCAACGACACCCGGGACAACGATATGAAGGGCTATATGAAGGACTGGGCGGAACATAATCTTGTCCAATACGGGTTAATTTAGAAATTTAAGTTGGGTGAATTCACCCGAGTTTACTTTCGAATCTTAATTTTAAAAATGCTTAACACGTACCTGTTTGCTAATAATTTTTTACTTCCAAATATGTATAGCCCGCTGCCGACAATGAGCATGATGCCGATAATGGATTGAGGCCCAAGAATATCTTTCCAAAAAATATAACCCAGGACAACACTCAAAGGAACAGCGGTGTACTCAAAAGAGGCAATGGTAGAAGGCTGCGCCAGGCGATAGGCCTGGGAAAGAAAATAAAATCCCATTGCGGCTATGAGGCCTATTAAAATCAACAAAAACAGGTCACCCTGCGAAGGAAGCTGCCATTCACGGAAAAGAAAAGCCAGACTGGGATGCAGACTGGGATGAGATTTTTGCGCCACGGCGCCGGGGCTTAAGACGATACCGACAATCGTAGAAAAAAGAATATACATGATTGTCGGGTAAAAAGCCAACGCTACGCCGCTTTCGGTTTTCCCCAGCCGTCTAGTAAGGATGGAACCTGTCGCGTAAACAAACGCAGACAGTATCGCTAAGAGGCCTGCGGGATTTATCATTTTAGCGCCGGGTTTCAACATAACAATCACACCGAAAAAACCGACTAAAACCGCTATCCAGCCGCCGATCTTGACTTTTTCCCGCAATAGGGTAACCGATAAAATCGTTATAAAAAGCGGCGCTGAAAAAAATAAGCTGACCGTCTCAGCCAGCGGAAGTGCAGCCAGAGACAAATAAAAACTCATATAGGCGGCAAACATCAAAACCGCACGAATGATGTGCAGCCCGTAATGACGGGTTCGCAATAATTGAAAACCGCCTTCCAGACGGGCAATCAATAAAATGGGAATAACAGCGAAAACGCTTCTGATGAATACGATTTCATGGACCGGATAATTGCCGCTTATCCATTTGATGATAACGTCTTGAAGCGAAAAAACGAATACACCTGCGATGAGGAAACTTATGGCCTTAAGCGGGCTGTTATGGCTTTCGACAACTGGGGATATATTTGTTTTCATTCCTCATGTACCTCTAAAAATTAAAACTCCCTTAGCGGCAGATAAACCCGGGGTCAAGGCCGGAGTGTGCCATTTCCAACAGAACGACAATTTTGTCAAGCGGAAAAATGTGATAGAAAAATAAGGGTCAGGACTGCACTTTTGACAGATTTAGCATGTGAAGTCAGGGACACTCTTAAGCTTATAAGTTTCTATTTTTCGAATTGATAAAAAACTTACTCAGATTATCACCGCAAGGTTTTCTTCTGATATGGTGCATTTGCAACTTGAATTCACCTTCAATTAACCGCCCCGGTGGAATCCTGCCTCTGTCAGGTCCGCTGCGCGGCCCCAGTTAAACAAGCTTCGCCCCGATGAAATTCACTTCGCCCCGGTTGAAAAAGTTTCACATTCAACGGGGTAAATATTTCATTGGGGAGGCGTTTCACGGGGTAAAAATTCAACAGGGCAAGCAGAAGATGTCTGTCCAGGGCAAACGGGAAGTTCATCCTTGACCCACAAACACAATTTCTCTATAGTCGGTTCCTGAAAAACAGGGTCTTATGCGTTTAACATTATCTTAGAATAAATTGGCCAAGATTGGTTACTAATACCTGAATTTTGTACGAGTCGGAGGCTTTCATATGCAAGATTCAGGTAATGCATAAGGGAGGTTAGCTTATGAACACGGAAAACGAAGACCAAGAAAAAGAAGTAAAAGAAGAGAAACCTGAAACCAATGAAACAAAGATTAATAGTGCTACACTAATTAAAGCGGATCCGGTTAAACGGATAATCGCATTTGTCATCGATGCGGTGGCCGCTATGATAGTCGGGTTTATCCCTCTTGTTGGGGGAATTATTGGCGCTCTTTATATGCTCTTACGCGATGCGCTGCCCATCGAAGCGCTTGAATACAAAAGTATCGGGAAGAAATTGTTGAACCTATCTGTCGTAAACGTTGCCGACCCAACATCTAAGATTGATTATGGTGTCTCTGCAAAAAGAAACTGGATGTTCGCCCTTGGTCCCATTATGTTTTTCTTCTTATTCATCCCCATTATTGGCTGGATCATCGATATTCTGATCGCAATCGCTGTTTTAATCCTGGTTATCATTGAAACGATTAAGCTCTTCTCTGACGAGAAAGGGATCAGAATGGGCGATAAGCAAGCCGGCACGATGGTTATCGAGAAGTAGTGACGGGCTCCCTTTATAAGCATTTTTCAAATTAAACATGCTGATGGGTTGCCCGATCGAAAAGAATTTAATAATCTTCCCAAGGCATGTGATACCAGGCAGTGTATTCTGCAATGGCGTTTTCTGCAATACTATATGATTCGCCCCTGGCGGACTCACGCCGGTTGCGCAGGCCTGCTTCACGACACATTTCATCGATCAATTCAAATAGACGCTCATATTCTTCGGATGCCTCTGCGGCCAGATAGGGCTCTTCGTCAAGAGCCACCAGTGCCTGGCATAGCGTTCCGTCCTCCCCTTCACGATATAGTTTTTCCAGGGCAAATCGAAGCATGGCCGCAATCACCACGCTAATCCGATGCGTCCGGGCATCGGACCCAATCTCTTTTAGCAGGTTAAGAAATGTCGAATAGGATTGATTCCCGATGATTTTTTTAAACTCTTTAAGCATCTTCAGCTAAAAGTTCTTCTTTGTTAATCCGCAGGATAAGTTTTCGTATGGTGTTTACATTTTCACAGTATATAAAAGGTAATTCTAATGCACATTTCAAGCGAATAGATGCTATACGGGTAAAGCCTTTGCTATTTTGCATACAAGCTCAAATGCCTCGTCTAAATTGAATCCATTAAAATCGAGGGGTCGCAGCACAGGCTTTAGCTGACCTACCAGCTGTCGATCGAGTTCTTGCTTCCGCTCTACTGAGATATCAATGGGATCATTACCCGGCACATCGATTTTTGCCTTCACCATATTGAGGAAATCAGGATCAAAGAAATTCAGCTGTTTCATGCTGTCAGCATAAAACAGATCGAAGAAATCCCGGATCGCCGGCCCTCTTCTTGTAAGTGCAGCCCTTACCTTCTCCGCATAGGATTCCTGAAGCGCCATCGCACTGATTGTACAATTAGGCAGGAGGGGCTGACCGCTGAAAGGATTTATTACGATTGTGCTCGCCATTCTGGTCTCCGATGGACTTAGAAGGGGTTCACGTAGTCCGATCTCAATCTGGATCTTCTCCATCTTTTCTACAATGACTGAAGGATATTCCAGGTAACCGATATACTGCCGGGACTCATTATGGCCTCTGAACGCTTCAGAGATCGTCACTCCGGGAATTACGCTCGGTAGTTTTTCAAATATACGTTTAACCGGTTTTATGCCGGCACGTCTCTGAGCGCGGGTTGTGCCTGCAGCAACCGGAATGATGAAGTCCAGATCCTCAATGAGTCGGTAAAAATCTGCATGGACTTTGCTAAGGCAGGTACCTCCTTTAAAAACAAGCTGCGTCTCATCACTAAAGAAATATTGTAAGACCAATGAGCAATAATAGTCTTTTTCAATCAGAGTCGATGTAAACCCTTTTTCAGCTTCAGAGTATGCCAGCGACTCCCGAAAAATGTCTGGATCAGCTTCATGAGGATATAAGAAATGTGCTTTAGCCATTCACGATAACTCCCCACTTGCGGTTGATCTTTCCCTTTGCGGGCTTGCCTGGAATCCATGGGATTAGGGATTTAGAATTGCTGAGTTGACGCTGAAGTTGATCTATGATTCGCACAGGTTGAGCGAAATCATCCAACAGATAGCCGATTCGTCGAATCGTGGCCTGATTGCCGAACTGAATTGTGGCCTCAACTAATTCGGAAACCATCCTTGGATCTTGATCAACTTCCTTTCGGATCCAGTCATAGCCTCGTGGCAAACTGTAGAATCGAGACCAGTCATAAACGGCATCCATCAGTGTCCTGGCCCTTGAAGAATAAATAATTTTACCTCCATTCCGGGCGCGGGACGTATTGGTAGCGCCAAGGCGTGCATCGGCAACTTTTATGAATTGAAATGATAAGTTCCCGATCGTACGGGTGCCGGAAAGACTGCTGTTGTAAACGTAGGTGACGTTCGGAATCTGATTTTCAAAGCCATAGAAGTTGAAGGCCGTCGGTCCGCAAATTTGATATTTGCCGTTCTGCTCCTCCATTAGTTTTCGGAGAATAAGGGCAATACCTGGACTGTATTTGCCACCAGCCGGCAGGCGAGGAGGGACGAGATATACCCCACGTTTGAGCCTGACGATCCAGCCCGAATTGGACAGACGACGGAGGAGGTCACGTTCTTGTGATTCTGTAATACCTAATACAGGAGCCAACTCGCCGGTTCGGATGATATCCTTTTTTTTTAGCTGAGCATAGGCGAAGAACCTTGAAGAAAGGTTTCCTAGCTCTGATCCAGGGCGTTTCATTATATTTCCTTTAAATGGGTTAATTACCCGTTAAATGAAAATATAATAAACCCATAATTCTGTCAAGCAGATTTAAATTTTAAATCCCCAACAACGATTTGACTAATCAACCATTTTACTATTTAGAACCTTAGTTCTGAATGCCGGGGGAGATGACCATGTGAGATTTATCTTTCTGATAGTGGTAGGACTTTACCAGAGCTTTTACAAATTGAAGGTTTTCATCAGGGGTTCCGACAAAGTTGATTCCAATATTAAACTGGCCGGATTCATTCCTTTTGCAATAAATGACCTCGCCCTTAAGTTCTATCTGATGTTTATCTAAATCAAAAAACATTAATGAGAGATACTTTGAATTAACTTTTAGGAAGCTTTCAATCTGAATTCCGACCTTGCTTACATTTCGAGCAACGGCAACATTCTGTACCGATATCCCGCTTTTCGAATCTACACTAAAATAGGAAATCGGATCCATTATTTGAACTCTCGGATATTTTCGCCTCTCTTTTTTCCCCATAATAGATTTATCGGCTCCTGAGCTAAAATCTTTATTTCTTTTAACACCTTAAGATTTTTCATGATAACGCCGATATAAGATCTATCCTTTTTAAAGTTACATTAATAATCGATTGCGCCCCGGAAACCTGAAAATTCCAATAAAACTGCGGAAAGGTCATTTAAAATTGAAAGTACCTGAATTTATAAAGAAATCCTCAACAAGTCAGCTAAAAATCGATAAAAACACGGTTGAGCACATTATTGATGGTGCCATTGTTATCAATTCTGTTGAATTGATGCTCAACATTCTAAAAAAATTTCCTGCTGAACCCAACCTGGTGCGAATTTATGCGGATTTGCTCCTAAAAAATAAGATGCCTGAGGCTGCGGTAAAAGCCTATAACAGGGCTGCCAAACTATATTTGGATAGCGGCAAGATACTGCCGGCAATCGTTGCAAAAATCTCTCAATGGCATATCGAAATGCCTTCCGATCAACATGTTCAATCTTTTTTAACCGAGCTAAACCGCAACAACAACAAGACACTGCCTCTGGGACACTTCTTTTCCAAATTATCCATCCAAGAGTTAAAGGCGCTTTGTTCCCTTTTTGAAAATATACGGGTGCCGTCCGGTCATGTTGTTAAGCAGATTGGTGATACGGAAGACCATCTATTTTTTATTGTATCCGGCCAGTTGAAAGATTCCATTTACCTGACATTGCAAAATCAAGGAAAGGTTTTCCGGAAACCCACATTAGTTCTTGCAGAAAATAATTTCTTTGGAGATATATATCCTTTTAACAAAGAGCATCGGTCTCAATCCTATATTGAAACTCTCGAGCCCGTAGAGCTGGTCAGAATACCGAAAGAAAAGCTCATGCGGATATGCCGCAAATATCCGAACATTGAGCTTGGGATAATAGACTTGTTAAGTGTTCGTTCACTAACTAACTCAGATGAACCTTCTGACATGCTTCGACAGGAGAGCCGCCATAAATTCATATTAAGCCTGCAGCTTGAAATTTATCCGGAACATTCACCTGACCAGGCCATTCACCTGGAAGGCGATTCCGAAGACATTTCAATCGGGGGCATGAGCATTATTATCGATTCAACTTCAGTCGGTGATTCTACACCCATTTCTGATCTCGACAAAACCATCCCCAATGCCAAGATAAACGTCAGTGTTGTAACGCACACCCTGTTGTTGAAAATCTCCGGCAAGATCGTTTGGAGCCGGGAGATTGTCCAGAATGGGGCCAAAACGTCGGCTATCGGCATGCAGTTTGATGAAATGTCTCCCAAGATCCGGGGCCTGTTGTTTGCCCTGTTTAGCAGCCTGGACTGATTTTTCCTGACATTTAAATGTGTTTTAGAATACTCAAGTGCTGGTAGCATGTCCACGTATCGCTCAGTCTCACACCTGTCGTTCGTTCTCATCATCAATTCCCGCCATAACAACCCTTCCTCTGCTTTTTTAGCAGGCAGATTGCCTAAATGATTATCAAATTTGATCAAAGGCTTTTTTTGTATGCGGATAAGAAAAAAACGTCCCATGGAGATGATCATAATTTTATTTGACCCTGCACATTTTAATGATGTATAGACATAGAGGGCATAGATCTTTCACTCCACCTGACCTAAAACAGGTTTTAATCTCTTAGAGTAGACCGGTTCTTACTTCTCGACTCGCATTCTTCATCAATCGTAAGTTATCAAAGAGCTAAGCATCGATCTGATTTTGGCAGGCCATTTATTTTCTTCTTTATTAATAGCCATCCCAATAATTTAATTTATGGGTACCCGGTCAATTATTTATCTTTAGGCGCTTAACGATAAGGATTCCCCCCTGAAGGAGAACGCCATGAAAAAAAATATTATAAAAGATAAAGGGGGCACCCGTTCAGGGAATGACCGGCGTCAGAAGAACATGATTTACGTTAGATTGGATCGCAGAACCGGCAAGGAACGCCGATCGGGCGGCGACCGCCGGGAAGGCTCGGGCCATCTGATTGCACTCGAAAGAAGAGATGTGTTCAGAAAATAGGACCGTCGCGAATCCTATCTATTTTTTCAATATCAGAAAGAAATGATAATTTGCTTGTAATCCTGCCCGGGAGCTATTATTTTATTATACAGGGGGACAACAGCATCACCCGATGATCTAACACCGGCAGCGGCAAACAGTATTTCACCTGAAAACCGGGTTGACTTTTTCGTAAAGCGACTTCTCACCGTTCATCATCACAGCGAATCATTGATATTCAGCGGCATCGCAAACTATTTCGCGTCACACTGAATCGAAGATCGCCCTCTTGTTCTCTGGTCTATTTTCACCGAATCACGGCTTTCCCTTGTTGAATTATTCGGCAGGGTAACCCGACGTTCTCTCCCGTGCCTCAGAACCGGGAAAACGAACCGTATGTGTGTGGAAATCCATTTGACCCCCATCTGGCAATTCACCACTAAAAGAAAGGAGGCTACCATGGACAAGCCCACAGTTAACTACGAAACCATGATTCGTATCACCAAGGCGATCTCCATGATCCGGGATCCGGAAGAAATCGTCCTGATCACGGTGGAGGGCGTCACCCATGCCTTAAACGTTAAGGGATGCACGCTGTTTCTGTTTAGCCCCAAGAGCCATGAGCTCAAACTTGCCGGCAGTTATGGCCTGAGCAACGATTATCTGGACAAGGGCCCCATCAGCGCGCTGCGTTCGATTGCATCTTCACTTCAGGATGCCCAGCCGGTGGCCATATTCGATGTTGCCGATGACCCCCGGATTCAATACCCTGAGGCGGCCATAAAAGAGGGCATCGCTTCAATCCTTTCGGTGCCGATCATTATTGGAGAAAAACTGATCGGGTGCATGCGGGTTTACACCGCCGAGCCCTGGGAATTCACTTTGAACGACGTGAATTTCGTTCAGGCAGTTGCCCAGGTCGTCGGCATGAGCCTGGAGATGTGCCGGGTCAACAAGGGTCTAAAAGACAGCATCGACATTTTAAAGACAATGCGGGATCCGAAAACCTTTAAATCTAAAAGGCGAACGCCGTACGAAGGCGTGCCCATAAGTGTTGGCAGCGACGAAGTACCGCAGACCGGGGCCTGATCTGAAAACATCGCCATAGATTTTACTTAACCACACCCACCTTACTGAGCACAATTAAGCTTTTATTAATTCGGTGCGAAGTCCCGCAAATGCGGGACTTCGCCTGAGCCCGCCCGGCATTGCCTATGGCGGACGTGGCGGCTTGCGACCCACCCAAAAATTAGCCCAAAATTGAAGGTTCAAATGTCGCTAAGATGTTGGGCTGTATGTTATTACCTGAATCTTGCACGAAAATTAATGAGAACTTGCATATGAAAGCCTCCGGCTCGTGCAAAATCCAGGTATTAAAAAACTATCCTGATAATCCTGTAAATCCTGTCTAAATATTAAATAAAAAAAGTGACCTGGAAATGAGACGCCTGAATGTGGGAAGTCCAGCGTGAACGTACAAAAAAAATAACAGGTCTGTTTAATTTTGTATAATTTTAGGTAGATGAATATGCAGTCAATTTTTGAATATATAAGAAAATCAAGCGCTTAAACATTTGGCACGCAAATTGTATATCTAACCGATATTATTAAATATTATGGATACAATTTTTAAGATGCATAAGGACGCTTGCGACATGTACAGCAATTACATCCCAAACGGGCAAACCAAAAATTTAGAGAGAAGAAAAGATGCCAGGAAAAAAGTCAATGACCTCCAGCTCGTTGTTGCAGATTGCAGGACCATGGATAGTGATTTCCAGGCACCCATCGAAAATGTCAGTTCCGGTGGTATTTTTATTAATACCAATCAGCGCTTATTTGTCGGGCAGGAGATCGCAATGAAATTCGATTTTCCCAACGCCAGGAATACGATTATGGCAAACGGCGAAATCGTTAGAACCTCATTTGAAGGCGCCGGAATAAGATTCAGGATGTTTTTTAAAAAGTAAGAGGTGAACTAATTTAAATGATTTGAGCTCACTCTTCGTTGTTGCCTCGAAATAGCTTCAACCACACGGCCCCGCTCATAGCGACCAGCCCTAAAGTTGCAAACGCCACACCCCCATCCGACGGTCCCGCTGCCCGCTATATCCAACACGGCGCCTACGGCAAGCGGTGCCAGAAATCCCATCGAAAGTCCGACAAATGAATACAACGCCATGGTCCGGCCAGCTTCTTCAGTTTTTGCTGCAAATACCAGACCGGCCGTCAGAGAACCGCTGTCTGTCATAATGGCAATCCAGTATGCAAAACAAAGACCGGCCACCATTATAAATATCAGGCCGCCCGCGAATCCGATAACACAGCCGATAAGACCGGAAATCAGCATACAGATGGTAATAAAGCGTCGTCGACCCCAGTGCAGCGCGCCTTCATTTCCAAGAATGCTTGCCGGTACACCGGCTAAAAGGACTAGAGTTACAAGGCTCTGAGGGCTCATCTTAAAATTGATTTGTGGTTGGAGGCTCAGACTGAAAAACATAAACGCCACCATCCATGAACGGAAGCCGAAAAGTTCCCAGCAATGGGCTGCATATCCTAACATATAGCCTATGGCTGAACGGTTTCGAAGGGCGGGCCGGAAATCCAAAAAGGATTCTCTGACCGCCTGATCCGGTGTCTGCGGCGGCTTTGGCCTGACTGCAAGCGCAAAAAGCACAACCCCTGCGACCGGGCCTAAGCCCATTAAAATAGCTGCCCAGCGCCAGCCGAAATAGCTGGTCAAAGACCCCGCCAGAAATACGGACGAGGCGGTTCCAATACCAATGGAAGCCGTATAAAAAGATATTGCCCGGCTTTGTTTTGCACCGCTAATTCTGTCGCTCAGCGCCTTCACGCCCGGCATATAGGTGCCGGCAAAGCTGATTCCTGCCAGAAGGCGAAATACTGTTGCAGTCCAGGTGCCCTCTGCCAGCAAGCCAAAGCCAACCATAGAAACCGCGCCTAAGCCTGCAGATAGTAAATAAATTTTGCGTGGATCCACGCGGTCGGTTAAACTCACCAATATGGGTACGGTGGCGGCATACCCCCCAAAATAGATGCCGCTAATCCAGCCGGCTTCGGTATTGGTAAGCCCCCATTCGGCCTGAAAACTCGGCAGCAGAGCCGGAAAAAACATGATGGCCGTCTGTCGCTCAGCGCCTTCACGCCCGGCATATAGGTGCCGGAGAAGCTGATTCCTGCAAGAAGGCGAAATACGGTTGCCGTCCAGATACCCTGTGCCAGTAAGCCAAAGCCGATCATAGAAACCGCGCCTAGGCCTGCAGAGAGTAAATAAATTTTGCGTGGATCCACGCGGTCGGTTAAACTCACCAAAATGGGTACGGTGGCGGCATACCCCCCAAAATAGATGCCGCTAATCCAGCCGGCTTGGGTATTGGTAAGCCCCCATTCGGCCTGAAAACTCGGCAGCAGAGCCGGAAAAAACATGATGGCCGCAACGGAAAGTATTTCAGAAATACAGACACAGGCAATTAAAAGATTCATCAGTAAATTAACCTTCGTCTTTTAACAAAAGCATCGAAAAAGCCTTCAGATCTTCTTCTTTCTCCAGAGATCTTACCTTTTCTATTATTTCGTTTTGTCTGGCTTCGAAAAAAACCGGTGCAATCAGATTTCTGAATTTATCTATCAACTCGTCCCATGTCAGCGCGTTCTCAGGATCGCCTTTGGGAAAATCGATTCGGGTCGAATACGTCTTTCCGTCTTTTGTACGCAGGGTTACAGAGGCAGGCCATTTCTTCGGAAATTCTTTTTCCAGTTCAGGATCCTTTACACAGGAAATTTTTTCCATCAACTCCTTAACCCGCGCTGAATTGACGCTTTCCATCGTGTACTCATCCAGCGTCGCCTTGCCATTCAAAATTGCCACGGCGGCTCCAAAAGGCATGCTAAACTGCGCATCAACAACTGACCTTGGATTGGATTTCTGTGTTTCAGGCTCCGCCACTAAAGCAAATCCAGCTTCAAGTATCCCCAAAGTTACTTTTTCAATCTGGGAGGCATCTAAACTATTTTCGCGCACGATCTTCAGTATACCGTCTATGGGTCCCTGTTTATATCGGCAGCAGGCGTGCGGTTTAATACTGGTGCTCAATACCTCATAGGGATCTCCCCAATTTTGCAAAACTCTGGCAGCTTTTGAATCGGGTGAATAGGCATGCAAGAATCCGAACCTGCCCTCGATAATCGTGCCGGGGCCCGTAAAATTTTCCTGCGCCAGCAGGGCGGCAATAATACCACTATGAGCGGCCCAGCCGGGGTGCAGTCGTTTGGTAAAGGCCCCGTCGGACAGGAATTCCATGGATCCCGCCGCCTGGCTGCCTGCGATCCCCAGCGCATTCATCATGGCTTTTTGATCCAATTTAAGTATTTTTGCCGCTGTGACGGCAGCTCCCATGGTTCCGCAGGTTCCGGTGGGATGAAAGCCCCGAGCATAATGCGCGGCGGGATCCAGCGCCACCCCCAGTTTGATCATAACTTCGTAGCCCGCCGTGATGGCCGCAATTAATTCTTTGCCGGAACAACCGGCAATATGAGCGGCAGCCAGAGCTGCCGGCATGATCGCTACAGCCGGGTGGAGAGAAGCTTCGTTGACGACGTCATCCAGTTCCAGAGAATGCGCAGCTGTGCCGTTAGCCAGGGCCGCATAGGAAGGGCCGGCCTTAAGGTGGGTCCCGATGACGACAGCACCATCCCGGGCATTATCTAAATTTAAAATAAACCTTTGAACAGGGCCACTGGAGTTGCTTAAGGCACCCCGCGCTGCAACCGCGATAAAATCAAGAACAAGGTATTTAACGCGGTCGACGACATCGGCCGTCAGCGCATTGTAATTGATAGCATGGCACCTTTGAATTACATCCTTCGTCACTTCCATTTTAAATTCCAACTTTTGTGAGTTTTAGACTCAGAAGCCTCGTTTAACGAAATTAGTTTTGATACGTTGCAATTTCAATCAGATTTCGATCCGGATCTCGAATGTAAATGGATGTCATCGGACCCATTGCACCGGTTCTTTTTAAGCGTCCCTCAATAATTTTTACACCGCAGATTTCTAAATGACTTATGATTTGCGCAATGGGATCACGGGTTATAAAGCAAAGATCGGCGGAACCCGGAGCCGGGCCTAACGCTTTGGGGTCGAATTCCTTTCCATATTCATGAAAGTTGATTTTCTGATTTCCGAACGCTACGGCTTTGCGCCCGCCTTGAAACGTGACTTCCTTCATACCCAGGACCTTTGTATAAAAGGTACAGCTGATTTCAACATTTTTAACCGTTAAAACCAGATGATCAATACGCTCTATTTGCATGCAAGAACCTCCTGGATGCTTTGTCTAACAAGAATTTATAACGAGTAACATTTAACTTTTGTTAAGGATTCGGCCCTCTTTGGCCAGAGCAATAAAATGCGCCACATCGATTTCTTTGGGGCAAACAAAAGAACATGCCCGGGAGGAGTGACATCGGTAAACCCCTTGCTCGCTGTACAATATTTTCAACCGCTTGGCTTTCTCCTGCTCACGGGGGTCCATTACGCGTACGATACTTGCCAGCATCGCATTGGGCCCCAGAAAACTATTGTGACTGCTGATGCAGGCCGAGGCACAGCAAAAGCAATTAATACATCGGGTGGCATTAACATAATGATCCAAACTCTGCGGCATTATCGGATACGCATCCTGCTCTGATGGCGGAGAGCCGGGCTGGATAATATAAGGTTGGACCCGGTATTGACATAATGATCCAAACTCTGCGGCATTATCGGATACGCATCCTGCTCTGATGGCGGAGAGCCGGGCTGGATAATATAAGGTTGGACCCGGTCTATCCTTTCATAGGCAGCGGTTAAATCCACCACCAGGTCACGGATCGCAGGGGCAACATTCAGCGGTTCAATCGTGAAAGTGCGGGTTTGAAAGTATTGCACCGCATTTTCTACAAGAAGTTCACAGGCCAGCAGGGGTTTTCCATTGACTTTAACCGAACACGTTCCACACTGGCCATGTTCGCAAGATGAGTTCCAGGCCATCGTAGGGTCCTGCTCATCGTTTATTTGGCGAAACAGATCCACAAACCGCAGGATTCGACCGGCTTCCAGATTATACGCCTGGACCCAGGATCGCTTCTCCTCCGGATCGTACCGCTGAATATTCAAGGTAATTTTGTATCTATTCGCCATGATCTGCTTTACCCATAATGAGTCATTCCTGAATTAAAAATACGAAGATAAAAAAGTGCCTAAAATGAACTAAAGTTTGAAATGCCTAAAGTTAAGGTGTCGCTTCTCTCCATCTATTATATAAATGGTCTTCGACCCAGCCATCGAACAAAATATGGAGGTTTTGAAATCAGTTCTAGTATTTTCGCTCGATTACACCAAACTTCTCGTAATGCTTCCCCCTTTCTTCAAAAATACTCATATCCACATCGCGCTTGCTGAATTCAACTTTAGCGAACTGCTTCATGGATACCAGCGTATGATAGTTAAACGCATCACTTCTCTCAGGAAAATCTTCGCGAAAATGAGCACCCCTGGATTCCCGTCTATTTAGTGCGCCTTGAGCGACCGCCATGGAAACCGTCAAAAGATTGTCCAGTTCCCAGTGCTGAACCAGTTCCTGATTCATGCGCAGACTCTTGCTGGATAAGGCCGTCTTATCGGCACGCGCTTTTAGTTCATTTAAAACATCGACTGCCTTGGTAAGTCCTTCTTTTGTTCTAAAAATACCGACATTTTCGGTCATCAGCATACGCATCGCATCGCGAATGTGCCCGATATTGTCCTTTCCCCGGGCGTCGAGGTAGCCTGTAAATTGCGAAACAGAGTGACGGCCTTCAGCTTCCGGCAATTTTCCAGGCACCCTGGATAGATACGCTAAGATGTTATCGCCAACGAATTTTCCCATGGTGATCAGTTCCAATAAGGAATTGGTGCCCAATCGGTTAAACCCGTGAAAGCTGGCGGCTGCACATTCGCCGATTGCAAACAATCCCGCGATGCTTTGCCCGGAGATGTCCTGCACCTCACCATACACACTGGTGGGAATACCGCCCATATGGTAGTGATTGCTCGGATGCACGGGGCAAAGTTCCTTTTTAGGATCAAGGTTAAGGTATTTTTTAAAAAATCCGGTTACCTCGGGAATCTGTTTATCATGGACGGCATCCGGGAGATGACGCAAATCGATCCAGATATGCTCACCATTATGGTCGGGATTGAAGATGCCTCTTCCAGCGCGAATTTCAGAGGCAATCGCCCTCGACACCAAATCACGGGGCGCCAATTCCTTCATTTTGGGTGCATAGTGCTCCATAAAAGCTTGCTTATCCCTGTTGCGCAGAATACCACCCACCGACCGGAGGGTTTCGCTCGCCAGAATGCCGGGTCCCACAATTCCGGTGGGATGAAACTGGACGGCTTCGGGATCCATTACGGGTAGCCCGGCCTGGAGAATGAGCGCCAAACCGTCTCCTGTGTTTTGACGGCAATTGGTTGTGACCTTGAAAATCTGGCCGCTCCCCCCGGTGGCTAAAACCGTGGCTTTTGATAGAATCCGGATGAATTCGCCTTGCTTTTGCTTGAATACAATACAACCCACACATTGGTTGCGACTAAAAAGAAGTTCAACAGCAATGCCTTGATTGATAAAAGTAATGCCACGTTTCAAAGATTCCCCCCAGCAGGTATCCATAATTCCTTTGCCGGTACGATCAGCCTCAAAAACCGCCCGATAAGCTGAAGATTCCCCAAAATTGACCGTATGGCCGCCAAAAGTTCGCTTGCCGGGCTTTCCATCGGTGTCACGGCTGAAATGCATTCCTTTATTTTCCAGCCATACAATCTGCTCCCAGGCCGCATCGCAAATTTTGCGGATAATGTTTTGATCGGCGGCACAATCAGATCCTTTCCAGGTGTCGAACATGTGATAAATGGGTTTGTCCGCCGGATCTTTAGGATCTACAGCCGCCAGGCCGCCCTGAGCAGTGGAGGTGTGTGACTTTTGAGGATGAGCACCTTTGGTTATCGCCATAATCTGGGTTTGCGGTCTTTTATCAAGCACCTCCGCCGCGCAACGCAATCCGGCACCGCCGGCACCGACAATAAGCAAATCGCATTCAAGTGTTGAGTTTATTCTCAGTGCTTTATTCACTAAAATATTCCTGACAATTCAGATTTCGAATTTATTTTAATTTAAAAAGAATATGCTTCCTCGTAAGTAATATTACTTATTGAGCATTATATCGTAAGGGTCAGACGTATGCTTATCCAACCCAAAACAGCCATAATTAAAAAAACTAGAAAAACCAGACCTGTTTGCAGCAGCCTGAATCTCAGATAATCTCTGATGATGGCCGTCAGACCATATCCGGCGTGATACAATACGCCGATCACAAGTGTCAGGTCGATAAATTTAATAAAACCGTTTTGCATTCTCGCAATCACAATTCCCGCCTCGTGACCCACTGCGGGCTGGAGGTGCATAAAAAGAAGATGCGCCGGAATCATGACAAATAAATAAGCTCCGGTAATTCTTTGGAGCTTCCAGGCAAAGGAACCTGCGATATTCCAAATTTTAGAGGTCACCAGATAGCCCGGGAGGATTCCGACAATAAAAATGATTAACCAAAAAAATATCGGCGACACCGTCTGATTCCCCATGACCATCAACAGTCCGAGCAATAAAAAATAAGTAGCGGAAAGTCCCAACACCCAGCGAATCATAGATTCATCGTTGCGAATCCCGAAGATTTCATAAAGGATCAACCGGCCTCCATTGAGAGCGTGGAAGATTACCGGTAGGGCCAACAGCCACTCCAGAAAAGAAAAAGGGAAATAACCGAAGAGTTTCATTTTGGCATCGTAGGCATCAGGTGTGGCCAGAAATGAAAGGGTGTAAATGTGAATCCCGATATAAAGTAACATGAGCATGCCGCTGATTCGGTGAATCCAGGCAATGACAAAGGGCCAGCCCCGCGTTTGGGCGTAAAAAGATACAATGGGCACATTATCAAGCCCTGAAAGAATCAGCTTCACAAGCGATGTTTTAGAAAACTGGGTAATCATTCCTCTAACTTCTGTCCCCTGTCATCTGACTTCTGTCCTCTGTCTTCCGATTTCCAATGTCTTGCTCATCCAGGTAAGCTAAAAAACTCCGGCAAGCCACCTGGATATGCTCTTGCACCAATTTTCCGATCACCTGTTGATCTACATCTTTATTCCGGAAATGATTAAGGATCTTTTGATGCACATCTAGCGATCTAAATAAATCTTCCTTGTAATATTGGTAGGAAAACCGATACCACAGGCTGTGCATCCTCAATGTTTTCAGTGCATCGATCAGGATGTCATTGCTCGAAGCCTTTATAAAAATGTCGTGAAATTCAAGATGATTCCTCCAATACGCTTTGGTGTCATTTTCTTTGACAGCCTTTGCCATTTCCTGCAGCACATGCGACATCTCCTCAAGGGCGTTTTCCGTCATTTTTTGATAGGCTTCCCGGGCTGCCAGACCTTCAAGCACGGCCCTGACCGGAAAATTTTCTTCAATATCTTTGCGCGTGATGCGCTTAACAAATGTGCCTCTCCTGGGGATGATGACCACCAGGCCTTTCTTTTCGAGATTGCGAAACGCCTCGCGAAGCGGAGACCGGCTGATACCGAATTGCTTCTGCAGTTCAGCCTCTACGAGCTGGTCGCCGCCTTTAAGAACGCCTTCCAATATCGCTTCGGTCAGGATACGCGAAACCTGTTCCCCGAGAACATGAGGCTGGAAATTTAGATTCTTAATTTTGCCGGTAAGTTTTTCTGATTCCATCACATGAAGTCATAATTCTTTTGGATTGCCATCTCTTTATCATTCTTTGTGGTCAATATTCATTTTGTGTTTTTATAGGTATCACCACAAAGGCACAAAGTTCACAAAGGGATTTAAAACTAATTTTTAAATTGTTATCTTTTTATCATTCTTTGTGTTCTTGGTGTCTTTGTGGTTAATATCATTATTGTTGTTAATTTCGTTTTGTTTGCGAACGCATTTAGATTAAGCTACATAAAGCTTATGAATAGTAATAGCACCTTTAGGAAATGCCTCTACACAGAGCATACACAATGTGCATTCATCCTCATTTTCTTCGACCACCACGGGCAACTTGTCCTCCATTTTAAAAATATTCACCGGACACACCCGAACCCATTCGGCAATTTTCTTTCTGCCTGCACACCTGGACAAATCGATTTCTACTTTGATAAACTCACCCATCCGTTATCGCCTTTTTGAGTTATTAATTTATTTCAACTCAATTGAGTTAAAGTGCTTTATATAATCATTCACCACAAAGGCACAAAGTTCACAAAGGAATTTAAAACTAATTTTTAAATTGCTATCTTTTTATCATTCTTCGTGTTCTTCGTGATCTTCGTGGTTAATATCATTTTTTCGTTTTTATATGTATCACCACGAAGGACACGAAGTTCACGAGGGGCTTTAAAACGATTTCTTCAATTTTCTTTGTGTTCTTGGTGTCTTTGTGGTTAATATCCTTTTTTCGTGTTTTCGTGTTTTCGTGATAAATTAGTCATATCTTTTTCACTCCAATTAAGTAGATCAGCGTTAAGATATTAATTTTGAAATCTTTAAAATACGCCTGCAGCGCTCCACCACCGGATAGTCAACAAATTTGCCGTCCAATTGGATTGCGGCGCTGCCGCCGGCTTCAGCTTCATCAAAGGCTTGAATCACTTTTTGAGCATATTGGATTTCTTCTGTTGTTGGCGAAAATAGCCGGTTGCAGATGTCTATCTGGTTGGGATGAATGCACAGTTTCCCCTGAAACCCAAGCCGGCAGGCGCGTTTAATGTCGGCTTCTAATGCTTCAGGGTCTTTGAGATCAATCATAAAAGGTGTGTCCAGGGGCGGCTCTACACCCGCGGCCCGACAGGCAACCGCAATTCGCGCGCGCGGATAGAAAAGCTCTTCTCCGGTTTTGGTGATTTCAAATCCCATATCCAAGGTAAAATCGGCCGCACCAAAAGCAACCGTAAAAAGTCTTTCCGGATCGGTTCTTTGCGACACGATTTGGAAGACGTTTTCAACAGCCAGGGCCGATTCAATCAACGGTATAATTGAAACGCTCCCTGGTCGCATACCTTTCTTCGCCTCAACTTCTAGCAACCCCCGATTGATTTCCAGGATTTGTGCGGCGGCCTCCACTTTTGGAACCATGACACAGGAAAGCCCCTTGACCACCACCGCATCCAGGTCTTCCTGAAAAAATTCGGTATCCAGAGCATTTATCCGCACTAAGACCGGTCGCTCCTGATAATCCAGAATCTTCTCGCGAACGACAGGTCGCGTTTCCTTTTTTTGTGAGTAGGGCACGGCATCTTCCAGATCGATGATGACGACATCGGCGGCGGTATTGACGGCCTTGTCGACTCGGTCCGGCCGGTTGCCCGGAACAAAAAGGGCCGTTCGTATAAATTCAAGTTCTTTCATCTATAGGTATTCCTTTGTGATCTTCACAATATCTGAAAACGATTCTGCCACCCGGATGCCGGCCTTCTGAAACATGGCGATTTTGCCCCGGGTTGTCCCGCGGTCACCTTCAACAATGGTTGCGGCGTGACCGAAACGCACCCCCGGCATGTCATCCACAAATCGGCCGGCAACAAAAGCGATGATGGGCAGAGCGATATCTTCAGCCATTACCTGTTCGGCAAGCTTTTCTTCGATAATTCCACCCGGCTCACAAAAAAGCACAATCACTTTTGTCTCAGGGTCCTTTTCAAACAACGGGATTAAATCCAAAAAATTTGAGCCTACCACGGGATCGCCGCCAATGCCGATACAGGTGCTCTGTCCGATACCGTTGGTCGTCAACAAATTTGCAATCTCAGTTGTCATGCCACCGCTTCGGGAAGCAATTCCAACCGGCCCCGGCATATAGGCTTTGCTGACATCCTCCACCGGCCCACCCGCCATACCCAGCTTGAGGATTCGAGGAGAAATTAATCCCAGGGTATTGGGCCCGATGACGCGCGCGTCTTTTTCGCGGGCTGCCTCTAAAAATGCCAATGTGTCTTTTCTGGGAACCCGCTCGGACACAACCACCACAAGATGGATACCATTGCCCAGGGCTTCCAGAACAGCACCTTTGACAAGCGCAGGCGGCACGGAAATAACGGAGGCCTCAGCCGGATGGTCTTTTAATGCCTGACGAACAGTATCGTAGACCGGTATCCCATGGACTTGCTGGCCTTTTTTCCCGGGGGTAACACCTGCTACCACCCGGGTTCCATAATCGACCATGTCTTTTGTAAAGCTGACTGCCTCGCGCCCGGTTATGCCCTGTATGATGACTCTGGTATTTTGATCGGCTAATATGGCCATAGTGTTTGCTCTCAATATCCGAAAAAATTCTAGATGAATTAAGTTTAATTTGGTTCTGGTAAATGACTCGCTAATATCCGCCAGTTGTCAATGGTCCGTGGTCAGTTGTAAATAATGAATGCAAAACGGACAACGGACAACATACAACGAACATTGAGCGTTTCCGCTCAATTGGCATTTTCGACCGCAATGCGGGCAGCCGCATCAATTGATACCGTACGGTCACAATAGGTGACTCCGTATTGGGTCAGGATCTTAAATCCTTCTTTTTCCCAGGCACCGGGAATCCGAAAAACGGCCACCGTTTCAGACGGTTTTTTCCCGGCTTCCAGAATGCCCTTAATGATTCCGCGGGCGACCAGATCAACCCGGGTGTTGCTCACCACATTCATGATGACTGCGATTTTTTGAACATTCGGTTTTGAAAGAATCAGCTTTGTCAACTCGGCAACCTTTTGGACCGACGGATTGCCTCCGATTTCACAATAATTCGCCGGCGCCCCGCCATGGGCACGAACCGCATCAAAAGCAGTCAATGAAGCACCCCCGCCGCCGATGATCAAACCCATGTTGCCGTCGAACTCGATCATCCGTCCGGCCACCCCTCTATGGTCGATCTTATCGATCTCTGCGGCTTTACGTTCAAATTCCGTGACCTGACGGGAAGCTTCGAACCGGCTTTGATCCTCCCCCAGTTGAACTAACTCCTTGTGTCGAAAAGCGGCATCATCATCAATTTCCAGGTGGCAATCCAGCGCAATCAACCGCCCGTCCTCAATCAATGCCAGGGGATTAATCTCGGCAAGGGTGGCATCATAGTCGAGAAAAATATCCGCTAACTTTGAAAGTATTGCCGCCAGACCGAGCAGATGACCGCCCGTAACACCGGTTTCAGAAATAATTTCCCTGGCACGATACTGGGGCAGTTTGGATCGAACCGAAAACGGCTCCTGCCACACCTTTCCGGGTTCACGGGCGGCTAGGGTTTCAATATCCACGCCTCCCTCTCTGGAAAAAATGGCAACCGGCGCTTTTATGACGGTATCGTATGTAACGGCCATAAAAAACTCCTGCTTCACCTGCATTTTTTCTTCGATCAGGATCTGGGTCGCTTTATATCCTTTCAGCGGTGTGGAAAGCAGATATTCGATAGGGGTTTTGGCATCATCGTTGGTGGAAGCCTCCAGAATACCGCCGGATTTTCCCCGACCACCGACGGGAATCTGGGATTTTAGCATAACCGGTCCCTTGATATCGAGGGGACCGCCTTTTGAAATCAAAGTTGCCGCCGGGGTGGGAATCTGATACTTGCTTAAAATTTCTTTGGATTCGTATTCCAATAGTCTCATCGGACACTCCCCATTTAGTCGATTGTCGACTATGTACAATTAGTACCGCCCGTTGTCAAGAATGGAAAAAATGGCAACCGGCGCTTTTATGACGGTATCGTATGTAACGGCCATAAAAAACTCCTGCTTCACCTGCATTTTTTCTTCGATCAGGATCTGGGTCGCTTTATATCCTTTCAG
>PVMK01127331.1_pt1 | contig 54084 bp, 62 predicted proteins | sample 1853481 | NCBI WGS metagenome assembly PVMK01 (sample SAMN08533507, study PRJNA380276) | Marine sediment metagenome, whole genome shotgun sequencing project.
GGTGGCTACCCTGATTTCATGGGGCGTGTTATCGGGACCTTTGTAGGCATGAGGACGGCACGTGCCAGGCCGGCATCCCGATGATGAATGCCCTTTACAGGTGTGTGAGTCGCCATATTCAGAAAGATGCGGCGCGAAGGATAATAGACCATAGCAAACTCACTCCAATCATCATGCAAGGGGCTGTCCTCACTGCCTACAAAGGTCCCGATAACACGCCCCATGAAATCAGGGTAGCCACCAACGCTGATGAGATACGGTACAATACGAATGCCGTAGCGGGCGTACGCCTGCGCACCCGTTCGCTTACTGGCCTGACACCCTTCATACTGTGCCCTGGCATAATACCTGTTCAGATTCATCATGTAGAAGGGCGTCGTTTGGTCTTGCCTTCTTAGAACCTCTATCGTCTCCGGGACAGGGCCGGTATCGGGATTCAACTTGCCCTTGAGCTCCTGCCGCTCCTTCTCAGAGTCCGTCCCCAGGATCGGCCTTAAGAGTGGCGCCAGAAAGCGCAGGCGTCGTACCAGACCATAAGGACCACCTGCGGGACTGACCGCCAGAATGTACGCTTCCGCTACGGCTGTTGCGCGTGTCTCTTTCGCCGTGTCGAAGGCAATCAAGGCCGCTTCCCCGGAGGGGAACACATCGACCACCAGTTCCTGAAACGGCATCTCTCCGCCCGCAAGTACCTGGTCAATATACACACCATAGGCGCGATGGCCCCCGTTCTCCCGCACTGAGGCTTCTGAGGCTGCACGATACTGGTTAAAGGCTGCCTGTTTTTGCACAGACAGGAACTGCACCAGAGTGGTAGACCCGGTCGATGATTCCAGAATACGGCGTTGTTCGGTTGTCGGCTCCAACAAGTATCTCTATCGTTGGCTGCCGCATTGCACGCGGCGCACTGGACGGTATTATATCATCTATCAGCTATGCGTTTCATGTGGGCAGGAAAGATTCCTTTTTCAGTTCAACTACAATGTTCGCCATGCATCATGGGCACGAAGAAAGGTCCGTACATTACTATGGCCTGTTCTTGATCCCTATCTTGGAAGCCTCAGAGATAGATACATACTCTTTAACCTCTGATTAAGATATAATTCCCCTATTCCAGAAAGGCTCCAAAATGCTCGTGCGGACACCCATTGACAATGGCCCCACTATCTTCTATGATGTCACCGCCAGAAAAATGGGGGGTTGATAGAATGGATAAAGAAAAAGCTGTTGAACTTGCTCATAAAATACTTTCAGCTTGGAACACACAAGATGTGGAGAGTGTAATATCATGCTATACAGAGGATTGCATTTATCAAGACCCTAATACACGGGGACCTATAGAAGGGCATGATGCTTTTCGTAGATACTTGAGGCGGTTATTTCAAGAATGGAAGATGCATTGGTCACTACGAGAGTTTTTCTTATTTTCTGATGGGGATGGTGGTGCGTTTCTATGGCATGCACAGGTGACACCAGCGTCTGGGGGAAAGACTTTCGAGATAAATGGAATGGACCTCGTTATGATAAGTGGAGAAAGGCTTTGCCGAAACGAGGTTTATTTCGACCGAATGTCTCTATTCGCTAATAAATAATGATTAGGGGCTACCCGATAACGCGTAGCCCCTTCTTCTTTTGTCCCTAACATTGACAGCCTAGCTCCCCCTATAGCGCCAGCGTAGCCTTGCCTTGCCCGATGGGGCTACGCCCCGGGGCTTGCGGTTTCGGCAGCTCTGCCTGGATGGATTCACGGGACTACACTAATACTATAACTTCTGATTATGGTATCATTGTATTCATCTACACTCACGAGCACTTACTGACAACATCTCCATCATCTTCTACGATGTATTGCCTTGCATCGACGGCTAAATAAAATTATTTAAACGATCGAATCTGATTTGATATACAACTTATTATTATGAAGGAAGCATCAAAAAGTTACAGCAGGCCCTGGATTGCTCTATCTTTCCTATGTCTGGCCGTATTAATTCTTGGTATTGATGATACTGTTCTCTCCCTGGCATTGCCGGCTATTGCAAGAGAATTCATGGCGAGTATCAGTGAATTACAGTGGATGATCAATGCCTATCTTTTAGCCTTTGTTGCCCTGCTGCTGACGATGGGTGCCCTGGGTGATCGCTTTGGCCGTAAGCGAATGTTCCAAATAGGCCTGATCGCATTTGGTCTCAGCTCGCTTGCAGCAGCGTTTTCTACATCAATGACAATGCTCATCGCTTGCCGAGCCCTTATGGGTGTCGCGGGTGCAATGATTTTGCCGCAGACGCTTTCGATCATCCGGGCAACCTTTACAGATCCGAAAGCCCGTGGGCAGGCAATCGGCATCTGGGCTGGTATGTTTGCGCTGGGTTACGGGATAGGTCCGGTCGTCGGCGGAATCCTGCTGGAACACTTTGAATGGAGATCAGTGTTCTTTCTTAACATCCCGGTGGCTATCGTTACTCTCGTAGGAGGGTATTTCTTCATTCAGGAATCCAGAGATCGAAGTGCCCCCAGACTGGACCCGGTAGGTGTGATCTTATCCATCACCGGATTATCTGCATTTGTTTATGGCATCATCAGAGTAGGGGAAGAGGGCTGGACTGAGGGGTCTGTTATCGTCTCGCTCTCTATAGGAGTAATTATATTGATTGTCTTTGCGTTGTGGGAAATACGCTCGGATCACCCCATGCTGCCGATGCGATTCTTCAAGAACATGTCTTTCACCGGGGCCAATGTGGCTATGACACTGGTTTCATTCGGTGCAATATCACTGCTCTTTTTCCTGAGTCAGTATTTCCAGTCTGTGCAGGGACACACCCCTTTAGAGGCGGCATGGCGTATGTTGCCGACGGCTGTGTTTTCCCTGATAGCGTCGATAGTTGCCATACAGATAGCACGTATCCTTGGACTTAAACTGCCCGTATGTCTTGGCCTCTTAATAGGTGGGTTTGGACTCTTATACTTGTCTTTTGCCGATACGAATGCGTCTTACCTGTGGGTATTCGGCGGATTGAGCCTTACTGCCATAGGTATTGGAATGGTATATTCCCCATGCACGGACTCTATTATGGGCTCATTACCGGAGAGAAAGGCTGGAATCGGCTCGGCGATGGACTCGACTGTGCAGCAGTTAGGGGGTGTTCTGGGCATAGCAATCTTAGGCGCAGTACTGAACGCGACGTATCTGCATAAAATCGCGGATATGGAAGTTATTGCTTCCTTGCCCAAAGAAGCCTACGAAGCTATCCGGAACAGTATTCAGAGTGCTCACATAGTTGCGGAACAATTCCCCGAGGATATTTCGCGGCAGATTATCAGCGGAACAAGCGAGGCCTTCACTTCCGGCATGAACGAGGCCATGTTTATCGCTGCAATAGTAATGCTGGTGGCCGCAGTGATTACCCTGTTTATCCTGCCTAACCGTATACGCCCTCCACAGGAAGAATAAAGCGATAATAGGGGGCCCCTTAATCTTATCGGCAGAACCTCATGCTGTAATTTTGTAACTATTTCATGAACCATTGCCTACTGGCAGTAACCACTCAGTTATCTATTACGTCCCTACCTGCTACCAATGTGCAATTGGCACAGCGTGAAGTGTTATGTAATGTTCCAACTACTAATGTACTCATAATTTATGTCCTGAAAATCATCCATATTGTTATCATAAGCCCAGTGGCCTTTTAAGCCGAGTTCGTTGGCAGCAAGATCAAAGTGGCACATGGCAATTCCAACATCGTTATATCCACAGTGATGACTAAATCTTTTAAATGCTTTTTCTTTGTCAAGATAGATGTTGAAGCAATCTCCCTGCTTGATAATTCTCCACGGTTGTGTGTTAGAGGCAGAAGGGGCGAGTCTCAACAGTTCCAGCGGTATCTCATATTTACCGGCTTCGCTTCTCGACAGTGGTTGTCTGGTAGTGTCACGAAAAAATATTTCTTCCCATGGCTTTCTTGAATCTGATTTTGCTACTCCTCTAGTCACTTTTTCAATAATACTCCGCTTCTCTGCGGAATATCCCAAAGGTGAAATGATGGCAATTCTCTCATTCTCTTCCAATAACAGCCTCTTAAGAAAGTGTTTAGTATTAAATGTGCTAACCATCCAGCAAGTTCCGAGACCTAAATCTGTTGCTTTTAAGATTATTCTTTCAAGAGTATAACCGAAATCTACAGTTTTTCTTTTTACATCTTCATGGCTGGCGTCAATAATTCCTACAATGAAAGAATGTGCGCCTTTTATCCATCCGTAAGTGCCCAGTTTTTCACCTTTTGCCTGAACGTTTTTCTCTACAAACTCAAATCTATAACTTTCACCACTGTACTCTTTGAGACATTGTAGAAGAGCCTCTTTTTTATGCGCTTCTATACTTCTAGTTGAATTGTAAGTCCTGGTTGATTTGCGTTCTTTGATGATTTCTAATACTGATTTTGAATATTCCATAACTTCTTCACCATCCTCTCACTTCATTAATACCAGCTCAAACCTATAATATTTGGGTGTATTGTGACCATTCCATCGTTAAACGACTTAATTAGAAACCGTTATTACGAATGGTAAAAAATGAGCCGATTGCGTTGGCACCACCGTTGTTGTTGAGTAAGTCAGGGGGAAATTAATAATCTCTTCTAAGCGAGGGTGTAAGCCCAGATAAGGATGCCGGTAGACATCAGTAGAAGCGTAAGAAGCACAACCTGCACGTTCATGCCCATTGCCGGGATCAGGTTGCCGATATCACTATAATTTCTTAACACAACCCTTATCGCCTTTATACCCAGCGGCAGCGTTAGTAGTCCAAGTAGCGCTAACAAGGGAAGCACGTCTGCGGCAACTGCCCCTATAAGTAGAGCATAGGCAAATACCAACATTAAACAATAAATTACAGCAGCCTTCCTCTTGCTCAATACTATGGGAATATGCTTCCTCCCGGCACCTTTGTCAGCTTCTACATCGGGAAACTCATTAAGCAAGAGCAGGCCCTGCGATAAGCAGCCCGGCAACAACCGATGCTATTAACGCAGCAGCACTATAAGCCCCCGTTTGTGTCACATAGGTGCCGAAAACCATTAGTCCGAACCCCAGTCCCGGGGCCTGCGAGTTCCGTTATCCCGGTTAATTTAGTTAGATAAGGTGTATATAAAACAATAACTATTATGCCTAGAAGTCCTATTGCCAATATTATCGACCCGTAGATAGAAATGAAGTAAATGCCAATAATAATGGTAACAGACAGGCTTCCAATAGCAAGGGCAAGCACCTGTTTTGGCTTCAGCAATGCCCGCAGGCAGGATACCGCTGCCGCCGCTGAAGGGGGGTCCGCTGTGTATTGAGGTCTATGCCGCTCTTATAATCAAAGTATTCATTGAAAACATTGGCACTTATATGAGCGAACAAAGCACCTATAAAGGCCAACACAAAGTATCCGGCGTTAAAAGGATAGCCCTCGTATATAGATACCGCTACTCCGGCAAAAACACAAACCGGTACAAGCAACAGGAACGACGGCCTTGTCTCCAATATCCACGTTTTAACACTAGCCATCAACCTCTCCTTCTCAACTGTCAAATACTGGTAGCTACTTTATGAGACTGCTGAAATACCCTCAATCAACCCCCCTAATCCCCCAATCTTGGGGGACTTTTTAAAGCTGGGGGACACCCCCAGTCCCCCGGCAGGAAGTATCCTGCACCGGGGTTTTCAGCATTCTCTTTGTTATTGACCTCATCTATCTGAATGCTCTTTTTGATGACGTTCTGGTGACCCCCACTTTCACCTCATCGCCGATCGTGGCGCCAAGATACCTGGCGGCACTGCCCTTCTGCACCGATACCTCAAGCTGCTCACTTGATCCAATAATCGCCATGAACTCCTCCCCCTCTTCGTAGGAAGTGCTCAGGTTATCGATGATATGACCGCAAACTTCTATAAACAGCCTGCCCTTGGGAAGATCCGACCTTCTTATATCGGTAACAAGATTACCAAAGCGGTCGATATGAATTACTTTGCCTATAAGTATCCCGTCCTCGCCAATCTGAGGCCCAGGTAAAACAAATGTAGTGAGTGATGGGATTGAATCTCCAAACTCGTGGGGAGGGACACCCAGGGAGAGATGGGCAGCAACAGGGGCGAAGATGTCTCGACCGTGAAATGTGTTGCTCAAAGGAGAGAGCCAGAAGCTGGGATTCGTGATGGCGAACGCCTCAATCCCTTCACCAGCTTCCTCTACAACATAGCTTAACACGCCGTTGTCAGGACCAAGGAAGTATCCATGTTGATTGATAAGTAGTATCGCTTGTCTCTCCGTGCCGACTCCAGGGTCAACGACCACAATATGAATAGTGCCCCCGGGGAAACGGCGATTGGTGGTACTCAAGATATAGGCAGCCTGAGTAATATTCTGGGGATTGATAGTATGGCAGATATCGACGATTGTAACCTCCGGGTTGATGCTAAGGATAACCCCTTTCATCTCTGCCACATAGGAGTCATCAGTACCAAAGTCAGTAGTCAGTGTAATAATTGCCATGCTAACCGGTAGCTAGAACCGAGAATATCGAGACGATCACGAAGATCACCATCAGAACGATGGTGAAGCGGAACAGCGTCTTCTCTATTCCCCGTTTTGTACGAAACGTTCCCGTTTGCTGACCGAACATACCACCTAGACCTCCGCCCCTTACCTGAAGGAGGAAGAGTCCTAATAATACAAGCGCCAGTATAATTTGAGCAATGTATAGATAAGTCTCCATCTTTATGTAACCAGCCTCTCTTTTATTAGCTCATTCACCACAATATAATCCGCCCTTCCCTTTGTCTCCCTCATTACCTGTCCCACAAGGAACTGCAGGGCTTGCTCCCTCCCCTTTTTATAATCCTCAACCGCCTGACCATTGGATGCGATCACCCGATCCACAATCCCTTCTATCTCACTAGCATCGCTGATCTGGGCAAGCCCTCGTTCGGCAACAATGTCAGAGGCACATTTCCCGCTCTTGAACATCTCCTCGAAGACCGTCTTGGCCGCCGGTCCGCCTAGCGTGCCATTATCGATAAGCTCCAGCATGTCCACCAGAAGCTTCGGAGTCACCCTGGTATTATCGATATCAGTATCCGTGGCGTTAAGCAGCCTGGTAAACTCTCCCAATAGCCAGTTGCTCACTATCTTCGCCCTTCTCTCTGCCCGAGCCTCCGTGTTAAGTTCTATGCAGGTTTCAAAAAAATCCGCCATTGCTTTTGAGGCGGTTAGCAAGCTGGCGTCGTAGTGCGACAAGCCATAATCTATGACGTATCTATCCCTCCTCGCCTCAGGAAGTTCGGGGAGACGCGATCTAAGATCCGCCACCCACTGTCGACTGAACACCATCGGTGGAAGGTCGGGCTCAGGAAAATATCGGTAATCGTGAGCATACTCCTTGCTCCGCTGCGATACCGTTACTCCACGATCCTCGATCCAACCCCTGGTCTCCTGAACGAGTCTATCTCCTGCTTCAATAGCCTCCCTCTGCCTCTCCTCCTCATATTTCAGGGCGCTGAAAACCGACTTGAAGCTGTTCATGTTCTTTACTTCTACCTTAACCGAATCGGTGCTGCCCGCCGTGCGTATGCTGATATTAGCATCACACCTGAAGCTCCCCTCCTCCATATTCCCGCTGGAAACACCGAGGAACTGCAGTATAGTACGCATCTTTATAAGATACTGGCGCGCCTCTTCAGGTGAACGCAGATCTGGCTCACTAACAATCTCCATCAGAGGTGCCCCCGCGCGATTGACATCCACTAGGCTATAGGATTCCCCCTCGGCAGCATTTCGATGGATTAGCTTTGCCGTATCCTCCTCCAGGTGAACCCGGGTAATACTGATTTTCCTTTTGCGTTTATTTTGCTCCCCACCCTTTTCCTCATCTGTAACCTCGATATCTATCCAGCCATTGATACCAAAAGGAGCATCGTACTGGGAAATTTGATAGCCTTTCATCAAGTCGGGGTAGGGGTAGTTTTTTCTGTCGAACTTAGCATAGTCCGGGATGGCACAGTTTAAAGCCAGGGCGGTCATAACCGCATACTCCAGCGCCTGCTGGTTGATTACGGGGAGTACGCCTGGCATTCCCAGGCAAACCGGGCAGACACGTTCATTGGGTGCTGCGTTTATGTAGTCTGCGCCACAGCGGCAGAACATCTTACTCTTTGTTAGCAGCTGCGCATGCACCTCTAGCCCGATTATTGTCTCGCAATTCATCCCTCGGGTAGTATAGCAAGCTTCACCACCTGTGGCAAGGATGCATACTCACTCAGGTCATTCGTTTCGTACTACCATCTGCACACTACAAGGATTGATTATTAAGAGAATGCTGAAAAAGAGGTGCAGGATACTTCCTGCCGGGGGTCTGGGGGTGTCCCCCGGTTTAAAAAAAAGTCCCCCAAGATTGGGGGGATATAGGGGGTTGATTGAGACTATTTCAGCAGTCTCATTATCATTATCCGGGGAATGCGATTAAACGGGATAAGAGGTTAAAGAAATACAATCGCCGATGGAAATTGGAATTGATAGAAGAAGAGAATCTAGAATGGAGGGATTTGTATACTGACTTAGTTTCTGGATTGCCCGATCAAGTCGGGCAATGACAGGTATGGGTGGGGCAATGACAAGTGAAGAAGGACTCACGGATTAAAGGGGTCATCATCCGGCTTGACCGGATGATCCAGGAAGCATGCTGAGCCAAATTCTGGATTGCCCGATCAAGTCGGGCAATGACAGGTATGGGTGGGGCAATGACAGGTACGGATCGGGCAATGAGATTGACGGCTCAGTCAACAACAGGTACGGTGGAAGGCGGGTAATCTTCTCTTTCAATCCATGGATTAAGAAGCGGAATTTCGCCCTGGTCAGTATCGGATGAACGAGCACGCCAGAAATAGCCTGTGGCTCACTTCCCGTACGAGCGCACCAGGCAGGAACATTTCCTGCCAACAGACATTTCCAAGGGAAAGAGGATTGATTATAGGTCAGGACATTCCTACTCCTCGTCCCATGCCTCCTCCCCGATAAGGGGGACGAAGCGACAACGGGTTAAACTCTTGACTGTCACCCCCTCATCCCTCCTGATGACTTGCCGGAGGTCCTGCTCCCAGCGAGAGCCCACCGGTATCACTAACCTACCGCCCACAATTAGCTGATCGACAAGTGTCTGGGGAATTGCAGGCGCAGCGGCGGTTACTATTATTGCATCATAGGGTGCCTCAGCAGGCCAGCCCAGCGTTCTTTGCGCAAGTTTTACTTCTATATTTGTATAGCCCAACCTCTCTAACGTATGTCTCGCAGTCTGGGCGAGCTTTTGCATCCTCTCCACTGTGATTACCTGGCGTGCCAGCTCAGCTAGAATCGCAGCCTGGTACCCGCTTCCTGTGCCTAGCTCCAGAACCTTCTCAGAACCGGTTAGAAGCAGGGCCTGGGTCATCAGGGCCACGATAAAGGGTTGTGATATAGTTTGATCCTCTCCTATAGGCAAGGGCCGATCGTCATAAGCAAAGCAGCGACTTGAGGCGGGCACGAAAAGCTCGCGACGCACCCGCCCCATTGCGTCGAGCACCCGCTTATCTTCTATCTCGCGACGCAGGTGTTGAATGAGCTTTTCGCGATCTTTTTCCAGACTCACGCTGGCCTCAACTTCACTGCCATCATCCCGAAATCTACCACAAACACGGAATGACATCAAGGTTGATGGCATACCGCAATCCATATATAATCAGATTGGTTGCTTTCAGCCTGTGAAAGGAGGAATAAATGGCGAAATTATCCGAGGAAATGAAGACTCTAATTGCCAGCCAACAGGCGTTTATCGCCACTACTGGCCCCGATGGTGCGCCTAACATTGGTACAAAAGCCAGCACCCATGTGCTGGACGATGAGCACATCGTGTTTTACGAATTGACGGGTGGGCGCACCTGGATAAACCTGCAGAATGATCCCAGGGTAGCTATCGCAGTAGCGGACAGGAGCAAGCTGCAAGGATATCGCTTTGTGGGAAAAGCGGAGCTTATAACCGGGGGAGAACTCTACGATGGTGCCAAGAAGCTGGCGGAGATGATGAAGATGCCTGTTCCGCCCAAGGCAGCAGTGAAAGTAAAGGTGGATGAGATATATAACCTTGGCGCCGGCGGACTAAAAGTGGACTGATTCGCAGCCCTAAGCTGCGGCAGAGGATGGGAGTAAAATATTACGTCGGTACAAGCGGCTGGGTCTACCCGCACTGGCGGAATGTTTTCTATCCGCCAAAGCTGGCCCAGTCGAAGTGGCTGGAGTTCTACACACATCACCTCTCCAGTGTAGAGCTCAATAACAGCTTTTATCGCCTGCCCTCCGAGCGTTCCTTTTCCAACTGGCGCGATACCTCTCCAGATGGGTTTCGCTACGCTGTTAAGGTAAGCCGTTTCATAACACATATGAAAAGGCTGAAGGATGTCGCCGAGCCGCTAGAGACCTTTATTAACCGGGCGCGAAATCTCTCTGAAAAGCTGGGGCCACTTCTCTATCAACTCCCTCCAAACCTGCACCGCGACGACGAGCTACTTGAGAGCTTCCTTGCAGTCTTGCCTAATGAGTTTCGCCACGTCATAGAGTTTCGCCACGAGACATGGTTCGACGAAAAGGTGTTCGAAACACTGCGGCGTCACAATATAGGCTTTTGCGCCTTTGATATGCCCGGCCTTCCCTGTCCGCTCCTGGCAACTTCTGATTTCGCCTATATCCGCTTTCACGGCTCAAGCATGCTCTACTCAAGTAGCTATTCAGATGACGAGTTGGATGAATGGGCAAAGAGGATATCGTTACTAGCGGAGGATTTAAATGCTATCTATATCTACTTCAACAACGATGCCGAGGGTTTTGCCGTAAGGAATGCACAAACACTTTCAAGTAAGCTAAGCTAAAATTCATTCATTAGTAACTAAGCCTCTCGATAAGATCAAGCATCTTGCCGCCAACAATGATTGGCACCTCTATGCAAGGAATACCTAATTTACCGGAATGCGAACACACAGGGAGTTCAGAAGCGAAGTTCTGAAATCTTGACAAAACTGGATAAGTGAATTAGCATGCTCGTTATTAGACGACAGTATATATGCTTATAGAATTTGATTTATGGAGACTGCTGAAATACTCTCAATCAACCCCCTATATCCCCCAATCTTGGGGGGCTTCTAATGCTGAGGGGACACCCCCAGACCCCGGCAGGAAGTATCCTGCACCTCTCTTTCAGCGGTATCTAATGCTATAATCTCTATTCTGATTCAGAGTTATTATGTTAAGCGTATAGCATAACCGTATTAACAAGGAGGCGCTATGTCCGAAAAAAGGCGCGACGAGAAAAAAGATGAGAAAGATGAGGAGAAAAGGGGGGAGAAAGAAGAGAAATGGAGGCGAGACCGGGGTAACGCTTTAGTATGGGCAGCGGTTCTCCTATGGGGTGCATCAGTAATACTGGCGGAAACAACGGGTTACAGTGATAAATTCAGCTGGTGGGAAGGCTGGGCTGTTTTCTTCGCCGGTGCTGGGACCATTATATTGCTCGGGACGTTCACTCGCCTGCTTGTGCCAAAGTACCGACGACCGGTGATAGGGGGCCTGATATTAGGTTTTGTCTTTCTGGGTATCGGTTTGGGCGGCTAATTGAAACGGGCTGGGTGTGGGCAATCCTACTGATTGCCATCGCTGTCATGATACTGGTAAGTGCTTTCACCCGCCGGCGCTAATTAGTATATTCGTTAGTATTTTATTAATAGAGGTCGTGAACTATATCCAGAAGAGAATGCTGAAATGGTCTTGATGAACCCCCTATATCCCCCAGTCTTGGGGGACTTTTTAAAGCTGGGGGACACCCCCAGACCCCCGGCCTTGGGGGACTTCTAAAGCTGGGGGACACCCCCAGACCCCCGGCAGGAAGTATCCTGCACCTCTCTTTCAGCGGTATCGAATGTTATAATCTCTATTCTGATTCAGAGTTATTATGTTAAGTGTATAGCATAACCGTATTAACAAGGAGGCGCTATGTCCGAAAAAAGGCGCGACGAGAAAAAAGATGAGAAAGATGAGGAGAAAAGGGGGGAGAAAGAAGAGAAATGGAGGCGAGACCGGGGTAACGCTTTAGTATGGGCAGCGGTTCTCCTATGGGGTGCATCAGTAATACTGGCGGAAACAACGGGTTACAGTGATAAATTCAGCTGGTGGGAAGGCTGGGCTGTTTTCTTCGCCGGTGCTGGGACCATTATATTGCTCGGGACGTTCACTCGCCTGCTTGTGCCAAAGTACCGACGACCGGTGATAGGGGGCCTGATATTAGGTTTTGTCTTTCTGGGTATCGGTTTGGGCGGTCTAATTGAAACGGGCTGGGTGTGGGCAATCATACTGATTGCCGCCGCTGTCCTGATACTGGTAAGTGCTTTCACCCGCCGGCGCTGATTAGTATATCCGTTAGAATTTTATTAATAGAGTTCGTGAACTATATCCAGAAGAGAATGCTGAAATGGTCTTGATGAACCCCCTATATCCCCCAGTCTTGGGGGACTTTTTAAAGCTGGGGGACACCCCCAGACCCCCGGCAGGAAGTATCCTGCACCGGGGTTTTCAGCAGTCTCCGAGAATAGACTGGATGTGTCAGTCACCATCTATTACTATGTTCCAAGCCAGGAGCGGCATTTTGCTATTATCAGGAAATACTGTTTTACCTTGAACCTTTTGGTTTGCCCTGCCGCCTTGGTCCAAACCAATACCATATGCCGAATATCAGTATCGCACCGCCAAGAGCAATAATAGAACCCGCTAACCACCACCCATTATAGCCTACAATGCCACCAATACCCACGCTTACAAGCCCACCCCCTAAAAGTGTCCTGGAAAATATCAGGCCATGTAATCGGTATCTACCATTGATGATCCGTATAGGTAGTTCAAGACCCAGCACCAGGCCGACAGCTATAAGAATGTATGACCACCAATGATCCCAAGCGATTACCCCTGCCGCAGCAAGCGCTACAAATACACCAATACCAAGTATGGCCATCCCCCATAAGATGGCAGATATAGGGTCTCGAATCCATTTTTCATCCATTGTACTGCCCTCCTTACACTTTCCTCCACACCATACTCCCTCGTACTTCTCTTAATTACGACTTTCCATATACATCCGTCACTTCACATTCTACCTATCATCGACCAGATTACGGCAAGTTTACTACAGTGATTGCTATTCTGCAACACGGCACGCTAACAGTATTCAAATGCGCTAATCGAAATTGTATTGCCAGCACTAAACGCTATAGGATCCTGTCAGCGGTGATAGAGATTCGTTGGACTTTTATTAATGAGAATGCTGGAATAGTCTCAATCAACCCCCTATTTCCCCCAATCTTGGGGGACTTCTAAAGCCGGGGGACACCCCCAGACCCCCGGCAGGAAGTATCCTGCACATATTTTCGCGGTCTCTTAGCATTAAAGCCGGCCCAGGTTGAATGTCATAAACTCTCCCCAGGCATAGTCTAAAGAGGTCCACCAGCGGTCACGCCCTATGCAGCGAAAGTAGGGGGCACGGAAAGCACGTATCCGATCGCCGATTTGATAGCGAGCCAATATAGGCGTTGATACGATAAGGCTACCCATCTCCCCGGGCTTCATCTCATGCATCATCTTGATACCCGAGCGGGTCTGCACCTCGAATAAGAATAGGTCATAGTTGGGCACCCACGCGCGGCATTCATCTCTCTGCTGGCCAAACATACCCTCCGTAGCACCGTAAATCTCCCGAATGACGACAGGCCCATACAGAGCCCTTAACTCAGACGCGTAGCGGGTGTTGATTCCAGGCACGCTACCCAGGGTCATTATACGTATCTGCCATAGGTCTTTTGGATAGACACCATGAGCGCGTCTAAGGTAGTGTCCGAAGAAAATGGCTGTTGGCGCTACGCCACCTACCAGCGTGACGTTTTCGTCTTTACATTTCTCGTAGGCTAATTCGAAACGAGCTTCCCAGTCCCGAATGGACTTGCCTCCACCCAGCGAGTCAATCTCTTCCTGTGTAGGAACCGAGCGGATGGGTGTGGATGCCGATACATGCTTCAAGTATATACCTGAGCTATAGCCATATTCGAGCTCTTTCTCCCCAACCCTGTACTTTACCCACCACCGAAGGGAAAGTTCAGATTTAAATTGGCTCCCTGAAACAGGTCATAGTGGCCGCTGGTATACACATAATTCATCATAGCCCGCCCGGCATGAACCCTCATACCTATATCGGTTAAAGTCATGGGTATGAACTTGGACTCGCCCTTCGTCGTGCCCCGGGTGATAGCCCAGGCAACCGGTTCTTCACTTAGCAGTAACTTTACATCCCCAGACATTATCCGCTGAATGAGTGGCTTGTAGTCCTCATAGGTAACCACCGGGAATGCACGCCTGTAGTCCTCAGTCGTCTTAATTTGTACTGCCCCATGCTGTTCTCCATAATCGGTCCTTGCATAGCTTTCGAGAATATTTCTCAGCACCTTCTGCTGTGCCCCCGCCGGATTCTCTATAGCTGTATGCCACGGCTGCAAGAACGCTTTGAGTAGCTCGGCGCCATCTCCGTTGTTCTCATTCATTGGGCCACCTTATTAAAATGCGTCAGTTTCATATTGAGGGACTACTGGAATAGTTTCGATCAACCCCCTAATCCCCCAATCTTGGGGGACTTTTTTTATCTGGGGGACACCCCCAGACCCCCGTCAGGAAGTATCCAGCACCTCTTTTTCAGCAGTCTCTTGAGTAGGATATTACATCGATTCAATAAAGGCAATTTTCGATACAGGTCTCGGATAGAAGATGTCTTTGTCTTCTGCCTTCAAGCTCTATGCTTGAATCTCCACCTCAGTATTTTACAGGCGGCAAGAATAGCCGTTGACGGCGAATGTCTCGCTTGAGATAATGCAGGGGCGAAGGAGACATATGAACTGGAATACGGCGATAACAGAACTGTTGGGCAGTAAATATCCCATAATACAGGGGGCCTTTGGCGGCTTCGGCACATCAGCCATAGCCGCACCCGTTTCCGAAGCGGGTGGGTTTGGCATCATCACCGCCAGCTCCTGGCGCACTCCGGAGAGGCTGAGAGAAGATATAAAGAAGGCGCGTTCCATGACTGATAAGCCCTTCGGGATCAACCTCTCCGTGGGGCTTTGCCCCCGAATCGACGAAATGCGGGAGGTGGCAATCGAGGAGATGGTGCCGGTGATCTTCACATCTGCGTACCGCGCTGATAATCACGGCAAGCGTATACAGGAGGCTGGACTGAAATGGGTGCATAAGGTAGCTACAGTTCAGCACGCCCTTGCTGCCGAGCGTCAGGGGGCCGATGCAGTGGTTATCGTTGGGCTTGAAGGAACAGCCTTCAAGAGCATCTTCCAGCTCCCTACCTTGATCAGTATCACTACTGCTGTGAAGCAACTTAAGGTGCCACTTATCGCGGCTGGTGGCATTGGCGATGCCCGCGGCTTTCTTGCCGCCCTTTCCATGGGGGCGGAGGGTATCTACATGGGCACCCGTTTCCTCGCTACCGAGGAGTGCCCCGTATCGCAACGCTTTAAGCAAGAGCTGGTGGAGGCTCAACCCTGGGACAAAGAATACCGCGAACGCGCTCTGGTCCCACCTACGCCTGAAGACTATGAGAAGATAATAGGAGAAAGGGGCAACATGCCCATGGACCAGTGGCTTCAACACCTGGAACAGGTAATGTTCAGGCAGTCCGAGTTAGGTGAAATAGACTGGGAGAGTGACTTTGACCTCGATGTGATTCTGAAGATAGCCGGGCGGGCTCGCTCGCTGTCGGAGTCATCGACAGGGTAATGAGCGTTAAGGAGCTTATCGATACCATCATCCGGGATGCCGAACAGATGCTCCGGCAGAAGGGAAACCTGGGCAAGTTGATGGTGTAGGTATTTGGTGATACGGCCAAGCTGAGAAATCGGTGCACCCAACTAAATAGAGATTGCAGAAATACTCTCAATCAACCCCCTGTATCCCCCAATCTTGGGGGACTTATAAAGCTGGGGGACACCCCCAGACCCCCGGCAGGAAGTATCCTGCACCTCTTTTTCAGCGGTCTCAAATAGTATCCCCACGGGTTGTTCGCCAAATCTGCAGATCACAGACATTCCTTCACCCTCTGCGCTAGAGAACGAGTCATACCAACCACCGCCGCAATATCGTCTATATCGGCCTCTCTTATCGCTTTAACCGATCCGAAGTTCTTCAACAGCGCTCTCTTTCGCTTGGGACCAATGCCATGCACATTATCCAAAGCTGATGCCATCGCTTCGGTTCGTCGCACGCTGTGGTGATAGCCCAGCGCAAAGCGGTGCGCTTCATCCCTTATTCGCTGCACCAGATGTAAAGCCGCCGATGTACGGGGAAGGATTATGGGATCGCCGATACCGTGGCGGTATAACTCCTCATTCTCTTTAGCAATGCTGGCAACAGGAATGAAGTCCACCCCTATCTCCCTCATCGTATCGATGGCAGCATTCAAATGTCCCCTGCCGCCATCGATAAGTACCAGGTCGGGCACTATGGCCCAAGATGATGTGTCATTGCCTTTAAACCCCTCGGCCTTCTTAAAGCGCCGCTTTAATACCTCCCGGATCATGGCATAGTCATCGGCTCCTTCCACAATCTTAATACGGAAGCGGCGGTAGTGTGTTCTCATAGGCTGTCCCTCCTGGAAAACTACCATGCTGCCAACCGCCGATGTCCCGTGAATATCAGAAATATCATAGCACTCGACCCGCTTCGCAGCCCGTGGTAGAGAAATGGCTTCTTTTAACTCTTCCAAGGCAGCGGTATTATTCTCGTAATCGGCAAACTGCCTTGCCTTGAGCTGCTCCATACCATGACGGGCGTTCTCCGCTACCATTTCTACCAGCTTCTTTTTTTCCCCTCGTTGGGGCACTTGAATGCTAACCCCTTTTCTATCCCTCCCCCGTTTACTCTCAAGCCACTGCTTGAGCATAAAAAAGTCATCGGGGGGGTACTGCAGCAGGATGACTGGCGGGACATAGGTCGCTGAATCATAGAACTGATTGATGAAGCCAGTCATGATCCGTCCCCGCTCTTCATCCTGTGTCCCCTGCATGATGAAATAGTCCCTCTCGATAAGGCGGCCACCACGGATGAAGAATACCTCTACATAAGCCTGATCCCTATTCTGCGCAAGTGCAATGACATCCTGATCACCCCTCTCAGCTGAAAATATTTTCTGCCGTTCGGTGACCATTTCAATAGCACTAATCTGATCGCGCAGAACCGCAGCCCGCTCGAACTCCAGTCGCTCCGATGCCTTTACCATCTTCTGCTCCAGCCCCTTCACCACGCTCTCCTGTTTCCCCTCCAGAAACATGATAACCTGATTGATAATTTCACGGTATTCATCTCTCGATATAGCCCCTATACAGGGGCCAGCACATCGGTGCAGGTCATACTCCAAACATGGTCTGCTGTCGGTACCTGTTATAACCTTTTTACAGGAACGGAAAGGGAAAAGCTTCCTCAATAAGTTAACGGTCTTTCTAACCGATCCGGGATTAGCGAAGGGTCCGAAGTAGCGGCTGCCGTCTTTTTCCACGCGCCTGGTGACGCAGACCCTGGCCCAGTCTTCATGTATGCTAATTTTAAGATAGGGGTAAGTCTTATCGTCCTTGAGGCGTACATTGTAGCGGGGGTGGTGCTTTTTTATCAGGCTGCACTCGAGGATGAGCGCCTCCTGCTCGGAATCAGTAACGAAAAACTCGAAACAACTCGCCAGAGCCACCATCCTCCGTATCTTCAGAGGAAGTGTTACCGGAGCTCCGAAATAGCTTCTTACCCGATTATGGAGATTGGCAGCCTTTCCCACATAAAGCACATTGCCCGAGATATCTTTAAATAGATATACACCCGGCTTTTGAGGGCAATGCCTTCAGCTGCCCCTCGAAGCGCCTCGCTTCCATGGCATCCTATTCCAGCACAAAAACAAGAACTATTAGGACAACAAGCAAAGCCCCGCTGATCATGGCGATCTTCTTTAAATCTGATATAACATATTGATAGCGTGGGGCTACCTGTCGTGCCGCAGGAGCGGGCTGAGCTATTGGAGAGGCACTATAAGGCTGCGTAGTAGACACAGTCGAGGACGAAACAGGGGACTTGTAAGTGGTCTCAGTGGATTGAGTTGATTGGACAGCAGGAGCACCAGAAGGCATGGTGTCCTTCTGTGATACTTGTGATTTCTTCTTTCGTTTCCCTTGCTTACTGATTTCTGCTTGCCGTGAGGCGATACGATGTGATTTCTTTGGCATTTTTCACTCCACTCTGATAATCCTACCATCTTCTACCTGACATACAACCATTGTATTCATACGAGCGAACGCCCACTCAATACTAAGCTCACAATCCAACGGGTATTTTTTCTCTTGCCCCATTACTCCAATAACCATAACCGGCCCATCCCTTACACCAATCAACTTCCCAGTAACAACTTCCCTTGTCAACTTTATTCCCTTTTCAACCGCAATATTATTAAGCGAACTACTTTCAATTCTTCTTTCAATCTTACGCTCTGGGATGCGCCTTTTCATAGGCCTGTCGCACATGCTCACTGGTAAGGTGCGTATATATCTGTGTTGAGGAAATATTAGCATGCCCTAATAGCTCCTGAACAGCCCTCAGGTCGGCTCCACCATTCAATATGTGAGTAGCAAAGCTATGCCGCAAGGTATGGGGAGTAACCGGTTTTTTTATTCCCGCTGCCTTGGCATAGTTCTTCAGGATAAGCCACAAGCCCTGTCTGGTTAGCCGCTCACCTCTACGATTCAAGAACAAAGCCTGCTCATCCTTATCACGCAGCAATTGAGTGCGAGCCTCTACTATGTATTCCTTTACGAACCTGCTGGCCTCCTGATGAATGGGGATAATACGCTCCTTGGATCCCTTCCCCATGCAGCGCACGAAGCCCGCCTCCAGGTTTACATCACCCACGTTCAGGGAAATAAGCTCTGATACTCTCATGCCACAGGCATAGAGCAGCTCTATCATGGCTACATCCCGTTTCGCCTCAGGTGTGGACAGCTTGGCAGGCGCTGCCAGCAGCAATTCCACTTCGGCAACAGAGAGGGGTTTGGGCAATGATTTTCCCACCTTTGGTGAGCTAAGGTTCTCCGTAGGATCGCTCTTGATAATGCCCTCGGCAACCAGGAAATCGAAGAAGGACTTTACCGCAGCAACCTTGCGAGCTACAGTCGCAGGCGCATAGTTCCGCTCCTTTAAATCGAGTATGTAACTGATGAGAAGATTACGATCAACACTTGGCCAATCGGGTGTGTCGCCTTTTCCCACTGCTGTTTCTTCTACGAAATCTGCAAGCTGATTGAGATCATTTCTGTAGGCATTGATAGTATTCTCTGAGTATCCTTTCTCAATTGCCAGATGATTTAGAAAGCTCCGGATTTCCTCCGCCATCCCTATCTCCTTTGCCAACCTAAAGTTTAACCATTCTAACATAATCATGTAAAAAGTGCACTAAAGAGTGGCCTTTTCCTGCTTCCTTGACCTCAGTAATATAACTACCCTAGAATGAAATAGGATGTCTATTGAAATAGGTATCAACCCCATCTTCTTCAGCATAGGTTCCTTCGAGATAGGCTGGCACGGGGTTATGGTGGTCCTCGCTGTCATCGTAGGGATCGGGGTATCCCTCTGGTTCGCCAAAGGTTCGAAGGTTGAGAAGGAGATCATCTATAGCGCTGCACCATGGGCCATTGTTGGCGGTATTATCGGGGCCAGGCTATTCCACGTAATAGACTATTTCGGGAGCACCTACATACACGACCCTGCGCTGATATTTACACAGTTTTTTAACGGGTTATCCATTCTCGGTGCTATCTTTGGAGCGACACTGGCGGTTTTTTTATTTTGCCAGGATAAAACATCTGCAGATTGGACATATCGCTGACGTCATCGTCCCGGCGTTGCCCCTTGCTCAAGCCGTGGGGAGGATCGGTTGCGCCATAAATGGCGATGCCTATGGAACGCCAACCTCTTTGCCGTGGGCCTTCATTTATACCCATCCGAATGCTTACTCTACCACCATTCTATGGGAGGCCAGACACCCATCTCCGGTCTATGAAATTATCTGGGACCTCATGCTTTTCGCCGTGCTCTTATTGCTGAGAGGGCGGCTGAAACCAGACGGCTCGCTATTTATCCTTTACCTTGCTATTTATTCCTTTGGGCGTTTCTTCATCGAGTTCACCCGCGCAGTGACTTCGAATCAGGTAAATGTGGCAGGCTTGCTGCATGCGCCCCACTTCATCACGCTTATCGTATTTACAGTTTGCGTTACCCTTCTTATATACCGGATGAAGAAGGCGAGGGCGCTAAGTAGCGGGGGCGAAATCGAGGATCTTTAACTGAAGCGTCTCCCCACCACCCCACAGATTAACTTCAAGGTTGAAGACGATGTCCATCCTGGGAGCCACCTCGGCAATAAGGCGGCCCATCTTGAAGCCAATACCATTCCATACCGTACCATCATCTATTAGCCTTAGCTTCAAATGTTCCCCCCTACCACCCACGAGACGATACTCCCCCACCCTTATGTCCCGAGCAATGAATACCGGGTAAGGGTTGCCATTACCAAAGGGAGCAAGCTGCTGTATCATTTTATAAGTATCCCCGCGGAGTGATGAAACTGGGACATCAGCGTCAATGGAAATTAAGTGGCGTATTTCGAAAGAGGATATCTGTCTTGACGCAATCTCAACCAATCGTGCCTTAAATAGCTCAAGATTCTCGGTAGCTATGGTAAACCCTGCTGCCATGGGATGTCCACCAAATCGAGAGAGTAGATCGCTGCAATCGCTCATTGCTGCAACGAGGTCAAAATTCGGAATGCTTCTAGCGCTCCCCCTGCTCCACTCCCTTCCCCGCTCAAATACGATCACCGGGCGGCAAAACTCATCTACCAACCTGCCGGCAACTATACCAACCACCCCACTATGAAAATTTTCTCCCCCAACCATAAGAAGAGGGGAATCGGTATCAGTGGCATTTATTTGCTCTCTTGCCCTAAGCAACATTTCTTCAGTTAAGCTTTTCCGTTCCGTGTTCTTCCTCTCTAATAGATCGGCAAGCCTCCTTGCTTCATCTGAGGAGCTGGTTGTCAATAGATGATAGCCTACGCCAGCATGGTCCAGCCGCCCTGCTGCATTAATTCGAGGTGCCAAAACCCATGAAATGGTCTCCGAGTCTACGCTCGAAATAGGTACCCCGGCGCATCTGGCTATCTCCTCTAATCCAGGTCTTTTTGCATTATGAAGTACCTCAAGGCCCTTTTTTACCAGATATCGATTTTCCCCGAGTAAAGAAACCATGTCAGCAACAGTTCCCAGGGCCACCAGGTCCAAATACGCTTCAATATCACCTTCCTTGCCGATAGATCGATAAAGTGCCTGTAATAGTTTGTAGGCCACACCTACACCGGCAAGCTCAGGGAAGGGATAACGGGAGTCGGCCCTCTTTGCATCGACCACAGCAATGGCTGACGGTATTTGCGCAGGGACTGTGTGATGATCGGTAATCACGATATCAATCCCCAATTGCTTTGCCACCTCCACCTCTTCGATTGCGGTGATACCACAATCTACCGTGACCACTAAATTAATCCCTTGTTTCGCTAAGCGGTCTAACGCAGCATCGTTTATACCATAGCCCTCATCCGCACGGTGGGGAATATAGGGAACTACATGTCCTCCCAGGGCTGAGAGACCCTCAACAAGGAGGGCAGTGGCAGTAATACCATCTGCATCGAAATCTCCATATATAGCAATAGCCTCCCCGGATAGTAATGCTCGGTAAACTCTTGCCACCGCTTTTTCCATATCCGGTAGCAGGAAGGGATCATGAAGGAGGCGCTCATCTGCGGCCAGAAAGGGTTCAATTTGTGTCGGGCCGGTGATACCCCGATTATACAAAAGCTGAGCTACTAATGGTGTAAGGCCTTCCCCACAAATCCTGGAAAGCTCCGCTTGTGGTAAGCTAGGCAGTATTTCCCAACTGCTAAGGCTCATGCGTTCTCCATATACCTGCGTAATATCAGAGTAGAGTTGTGTCCTCCGAAGCCGAATACATTAGATAAAGTAGTATTAACCTCCACATGACGAGCTACATTTGGCACATAATCGAGGTCACAATCCGGATCAGGGTTATCGAGATTTATCGTCGGTGGTATCACCCCATTCTGGATAGCAAGTACGCATATCGCCGCCTCAATAGCTCCGGCCGCACCCAGCAGATGCCCTATCATAGATTTTGTAGAACTAATGGGAAGCCGGTAGGCTTCACTTCCAAAGACGGCCTTCATAGCTATGGTTTCACTCCTGTCATTTATGAGAGTTGATGTGCCATGAGCATTAATGTAATCTATCTCTCCAGGCTCCAATCCTGCCTCCTTGAGGGCGATCCTCATCGCTCTTACACCACCCTCACCCCCATCCGCTGGCTGGGTAACGTGGTAAGCATCATCGGTAGCACCATATCCCATAATTTCCGCCAAGATCGGGGCGCCCCTCTTCATTGCAGAGGGAAGGCTTTCCATAATGAATATCGCTGCCCCCTCCCCCATAACAAAGCCATCCCGCTCCGCATCAAAAGGTCGAGATGCCTTCAGCGGCTCATGGTTTTTTGTAGAAAGGGCTCGTGCTGCGTTAAAGCCAGCAATGCCCAGCGGTGTGATTGTCGCCTCAGCCCCCCCCCGCAATCATCGCCTGGGCGGCACCGCGCCTAATAATATCGAAGGCCTGACCAATTGCATCGGAGCTACTGGCACAGGAAGACGTAACACAGAAATTGGGTCCCTTCGCTCCTAAAAAAATTGCCACCTGGCCTGCAGCCATGTCGGCAAGCATCATAGGTATGAGAAACGGGTTTACTCTATCAGGTCCCCGATCTACAAGCACCTGGTGCTGGTCCTCTAATGTCCTCAGCCCACCTACCCCAACCCCGATGACCACACCGATCTCCACAGCATTAGTGGTACCAATGGCTAAGTTGGCATGTTCTACGGCTTGCATACTTGCCGCTATAGCAAATTGAACAAAGCGATCCAAGCGTCTATACTCCTTGCGTTCCAAGTATAGACCGGGGTCAAAATTTTTTACCTCAGCGGCGATCTTGGTAGCGAAGGATTCGGGATCGAACTGGGTTATATAGTCCACGCCAGATTTGCCTGAAATCAATGCCTGCCATGTTGTAGGCACATCGAGCCCAACAGGGCTGACCATTCCAATTCCAGTGACCACAACTCTATTAGACAAGGGGAAAGTACCTCCTTTATGCTGTAGTTTTTACAGTATATCATGTACCGAGCGCAAGTCGCCATATTTTCTTGACCGCTACAGGGCTCAAACCCTATAATAGCATGCGTAGACCTTGAGTCAAAGGAAGATAGAAGAAGTGCGTTTACTTTCGCCTTGTAGAGGGCGGAACATTACACAGCCCTGAATGGCTCGTGGCGGATCTTAGTCTGGGGACATAAGCAATGAGCACCAGACCTGTTGATTGATGAGTATATGGGAAATCTTAACAATTGTGTTGCCCTGGAGACATTGGGCTGTAAGTTAAATCAGGCAGAGAGTGAATCTCTAATACACCGGTTCGCCGAGCGGGGATACAGGATCACCCCACACTCGAACGGTGCCCCCGTATACATCCTGAACACCTGCACCGTAACCCACATTGCCGACCGCAAGTGCCGCCATCTATTGCGACTTGCACGACGTCTAAATTCCCATGCCCTTATCATTGCCATCGGGTGCTATGCGGAGAGAGCCGCCGATGATCTCTACCGAGTGGCCGGTGTTGACATGGTCCTTGGCAATGAAGAGAAGATGCAACTGCCCGATATTCTAATGAAACAGGGGAGGCTCAGCATTGGCAGCGCAGTATCACCACAGATGCATCGCACCCGTAGTATGGTTAAAGTTCAGGAAGGCTGCAACCAATTTTGCTCCTATTGTGTTGTGCCGATGGTCCGGGGCCGGGAGCGTAGCCTGCCCGCCAATGAGATAGTGTCAGAAATCAGAGCTAGAATAGAAAGAGGCTACCGGGAGGTGGTGCTAACAGGAACCCAAATAGGCTCCTACAGGAATGGTATCGAATTCCTCATCCAGCGCATCCTGGATGAGACAGAGGTTAAGCGACTGCGCCTATCCTCACTACAGCCTCCTGATATCACCGAGGAGCTGCTCTCCCTATGGCAGAAATATCCTAAAATACTCTGTCGCCATATACACCTCCCCCTCCAGAGTGGCAGTGACGTAGTGCTTCAGCGCATGGGGCGACAATATTCGACTGAGGTTTATGAGCAGGCGGTAGCCAGGGTTCGAGAAGCTATCCCTGATGTAGCGATCACTACCGACATAATAGTTGGCTTCCCCGGCGAAACCGACGAGGACTTCGCTAAGAGCTACCAATTCTGCCAGCGTATGGCCTTCGCCAATATTCACGTCTTCCCCTACTCTGAAAGGTCGGGTACTCACGCTTCGCAAATGCCGGAGCGAGTTGACGAACAGGTTAAGAAGCAGCGAAGCAGGCAGATGCTTATTCTAGCAAAGCAGAGTGCTCATAATTTTAGGGAGCAGTTTATGGGGCGCACCATGCTGGTGCTATGGGAGCGTGAGTCTAATGATAGTACCTGGGAAGGGCTCACCGATAACTATATTAGGGTTGTTGCCCGGAGCAATGAACCGCTACAAAATAGATTGATCCCGGCGTTATTGGGAAGCGAGCATAATAGTTCCCTGAGGGCAAGTATCTCTCAATAGCAATCACCCGCGCATAAACTGGGCTATACTATAATGAGATCACTGAAAAAGGCAGGATACTTCCTGCCGGTGGCCTGGGGGTGTGTCCCCCAGCTTTATAAAATCCCCCAGGATTGGGGGATTTGGGGTTGATTGAGACTATTCCAGCAGTCTCTTTATAAGCGAGTAGAATGCTACAAAAGGTTTCTCTTGGCATTAAGGATATCGATAAGTACCGCTTGCTGCTCGGTGGTGACTTAATTGACGAAGTCGAGGCTCTCGCCCGCGACCTGAAAGGTCTCAGGCTTTGTCACATTAACTCCACGCCGTTCGGTGGCGGAGTTGCTGAGCTTCTTTTCTCCTATATCCCGCTGGTCCGTAGCCTGGGAATACATGCTGATTGGCAGGTCATACGTGGCGACCAGCAGTTCTTCACCATTACTAAATCCCTGCATAATGCCCTGCAGGGGGCCGAATATCACCTGTTGGAGCAGCAGACCAAGAATATTTACATCGGTAATAACCAGAAAAATGCACAGGAGTTGGACCTCAACTACGATGTTTTCATAATCAACGATCCTCAGCCCGCTGCACTGCGTCATTTCTGTCAGGGGAGTGATGCAAAGTGGATATGGCGTTGCCATATCGACAGTTCTGACCCTGATAAAGAGACATGGCAATTCCTGCGTCCCTACATCGAAGAACATGACGCCGCTATCTTCACCATGGACAAGTTTGTACCCCCGGACCTCAAATGTTCCCGCATTGCCGCCATTCCACCTGCTATTGACGCGCTTAGTACTAAGAATATGCACCTTCCCAAAGCAGAGGTTTGCCGTACCATGATCGATAACTATGGTCTTGACCGCAACCGACCGCTCGTCATCCAGGTTTCACGCTTTGACCGCTGGAAAGATCCCTTTGGTGTAATAGAAGTCTATAAACTGGCCAGGGAAAAAGTACCCGGGATTCAAATGGCGCTCGTCGGCTCGTTGGCCGGTGATGACCCGGAGGGCTGGGACCTCTATGCTGCTATCCACAAGGAGGCCGATAAATACGAAGATGTCCACATATTTAGTAACCTTCAAGGCGTTGGTAATATGGAGGTGAACGCCTTCCAGAGGGCTAGCGACGTTGTTATTCAGAAGTCTATCAGGGAGGGCTTTGGCCTGGTGGTAGCGGAGGCCCTGTGGAAAGAAACCCCGGTGGTAGCAGGCAATGTTGGCGGCATCCCCATGCAGATGGTTGGCTCCCTCAGTAATTTTCTGGTGGATACCATAGAGGAGTGTGCCGAGAAGGTAGTCTACCTGCTGGAGCATAAAGAAGTGGCTGAAGAACTGGGAAAGGAGGGGATGGCACATATCAAGAATAACTTCCTCACCCCCAGGCTGATAAGGGATGAGCTATCACTGATAAAGGAACTTGTAGGGGCATAGCCCTGTTGACACGTCTCATTGAAAAACGTTATCTTAAATTGACCGCTGAAAAGAGGTGTCCCGATATAATCGGGGCCGGTGGTCTGGGGGTGTCCCACGGCTTAAAAAGTCCCCCAATATTGTGGGATTAGGGGATTGATTGAGACTAGGTCAGCAGTCTCTTAAATAGCGAATGCCCACAAAGAGGAAAGGAGTGTTTGATGGTCGGGATCACATCTTATGGTGCCTATATACCCCGGTACCGCATTAACCGAATGACCATATATGGGTCTATCGGTTTTGTGAACCAAGCGACAATAATGCCAGGTGAAAAGGCAGTAGGTAATTATGATGAGGACAGCCTCTCCATGGCCGTAAATGCGGGAGTTGATTGTCTGACAGGCCTAGACCGGAACAAGATAGATAGTCTGTATTTTGCTACTACTACGGCTCCTTATAGGGAGCGGAGCAATGCGGGAATAATTGCAACTGCCTTAGATCTGAAAGCACAGATTCGAATTGCGGATTTCGCCGATTCTCTTAAATCTGGAACCGTTGCCCTTGTCGCTGGCTGCGATTCTATCGCTGCAGATTCACAATCCAGCGTACTTGTATGTGCCTCCGATTGCCGCCTTGGTCCTGCTGGTAGCTTCCAGGAGGAAATGTACGGCGACGGTGCCGCTTCTCTCCTTCTGGGTGATAAAAACGTAATTGCGAGCCTGGAGGGAAGCTACTCGCTCTCTTATGACTTTGTGGATCACTGGAGGCATGAGGGGGAGAGATTTAACCGAATCTGGGAAGACCGATGGGTTCGTGACGTGGGATACGGCAAATTCATCCCGGAAGCTATTGGCGGGCTAATGAACAAGTATAAAATCAATCCTAAAGACATTGCCAAGGTCTGTTATCCCTGCATGTACACCCGTTCTCACGCTAATATCGGTAAGCAGTTGGGCTTTGAGCCTGAGCAGCTCCAAGATCACATGTTCACTACGGTAGGCCTGACCGGCACAGCGAACCCTTTAATGCTACTTGTAGCAGCACTTGAGGATGCAAAGCCCGGGGACAAGATAATCGTTGCCAGCTATGGAAATGGAAGCGATGCGATGCTCTTCGAGGTAACACCGGCTATCAAGAAGATCAAGAGAAGAAAAGGTATAAAGAACAGCCTGGCCAACAAAAAGGACCTGCCCAGCTACGAAAAATACGTGACCTTCAAACAGGTTCTTGCTATAGATGTTGCCGGGCGAGGCGAAGAGGCGGTTCCGTCATCGTCATCAATATTATGGCGGGACAGGAAAAAGGCTATAGCCCTCGTAGGAACACGGTGCAAGCGTTGCGGCACTCCCCAACTACCCCCTCAGCGTATATGTGTAAAACCTGATTGCGGTGCCGTTGATGAGATGGAGGAGTACCGCTTCTCCGATAAAAAAGGACATATATTCACCTATACCGGAGATAATCTGGCCTATACACCAGACCCGCCCGAACTGTACGGAGTGATCGATTTCGAAGGTGGTGGGCGTTCTCAATTTAACCTGACAGACTGTGATCTAGATGAAATCGAGGTAGCAACGCCAACTGAATGTACTTTCCGTCGGAAATACTATGATCGAGGCGTTACCGGCTATACGTGGAAAGTAGTACCTGTAAGGGTTTAAGGTTTTAGAAGGAGGAACTGGAACATGGCCGAAGGTATCAAAGATAAAGTTGCTATCATCGGAATGGGTTGTACCCGTTTCGGTGAAAGATGGGATATGAGCGGCGATGACCTTATGGTGGACGCCTATAAGGAGTGCATTGAGGATGCCGGGGTTGAAAAGAAAGATATAGACGCCGCCTGGTGGGCTGCTCTCTATTCTATGCAGGGATTTACCGGTATACAGCTATCTCAAACGTTAAAACTGCCATATCTACCGGTAACTCATGTGGAGAACGCCTGCGCCAGTGGCACGGAGGCGATACGCGGGGCAGCCTATGCCCTTTGCGCTGGTGCTTGCGATATGGCGCTCGCCATCGGCGTCGAGAAGCTAAAGGACGTTGGCTACGGTGGCCTTCCTGATCTGAAAACTCCAGCAGAATTCCTCACCGCGCCCAACATGTCCGGCCCCGGCGTGTATGCCATGATGGCTACCAGATATTTTTCCCGTTACGGCTTATCGCCAGATGACGGGAAACGAATGATCGCCCGGGTCTCGTGGAAAAGCCACCAGAACGGCAAGAATAATCCCAAGGCCCACCTGCGTAAAGACGTATCGCTCGATGCTATAGTAAACGCTCCTATAATCGCATGGCCACTTGGCCTCTTCGATTGTTGCGGAGTCAGCGATGGCTCAGCAGCAGCTATACTAGTGCGCGCCGAGGATGCAAAAAAATACCGCCCTGACCCTGTCTACATTAAGTCGGTTCAGATTGCTGCCGCCTCCGGCGCGGATATGTGGTACCAGGATTATGATTACACCCATGCGGAGACGGGTTACCAGTGCGGCATTAGGGCTTATAAAGAGGCCGGAATTAAGAATCCTCGCGAGGAAATTAGTATGGCCGAGGTTCACGACTGTTTCTCCATTACTGAAGCGGTAACAATGGAGGATCTACAATTCAGCCCCCGCGGCAAAGTGCGGGAGGATATAGAGTCCGGTTTCTTTGATCTCGATGGTGGTCTTCCGATTCAGCCAGATGGTGGACTCAAGTGCTTCGGACATCCCATTGCCGCCTCGGGAATACGAATGATATATGAAATGTACAAGCAGCTTCAGGGAAAGTCCGGTGACCGTCAAATAAAGAACCCTAAGCTAGGGCTCACCCACAACATGGGCGGCTACCCCCCATGGAGTGTAGTCGGCGTCGCTATCGTAGGCCTCTAGTAAAAGAGGTGCAGGATACTTCCTGCCGGGGGTCTGGGGGTGTCCCCCAGATTCATATAAAAAGTCCCCCAATCTTGGGGGACTTAGGGGGTTGATTGAGGCTATTGCAGCAGTCTCTTAGTAATGTATAGGTTAGTCAATAAAACTAAGCTCTCGCTGCTGCAGGGTGACATTACCAGGCAAAGTACCGATGCCATCGTCAACGCAGCCAATCCCGGGATGATGGGTGGCGGTGGAGTAGATGGAGCGATTCACCGTGCCGGGGGTCCAGCTATCCTTGAAGAATGCAGGCAAATCATCTCGCGGCAAGGGAGATTACCCACCGGCGAGGCGGTAATTACCACGGCAGGAAACCTTAAGGCAAAGCATGTTATTCATACCGTAGGCCCAGTATGGCATGGCGGCCACAGTAGCGAGCCTGAACTTCTGGCAAGCGCTTATCACCAGAGCCTGAGGATATCTGTGGAAAATGGCATGGAAAGCGTCTCCTTCCCCTCCATAAGCACCGGTGCATATGGGTACCCACTTAAACCTGCCGCAGCTATAGCCCTCGAGACCGTCATTGGCTTTCTAAATCGAGATGAGTCCATCAACGAGGTGGTATTCGTCCTCTTCGATGAGAAAATTTATCAGGCATATGCCCAGGCTCTAGAAGATCTGCTACCTGAAACGGCTTGAATTATCGAGACCGCTGAAAAAGCGGTGCAGGATACTTCCTGCCGGGGGTCTGGGGGTGTTCCCCCAGATTTAAAAACTCCCCCAAAGATTGGGGGAGTAGGGGGTTGATCAAGGCTATTTCAGCAATCTCATTATCATTTACTGGATGATTATTCAGCTGCAATAAGTCTACTTCTGGAATAAGCAAGGAGATTTCAGTTAACTTCACTTGTCAGCCCAACAGGCAGATGCTAGAATGACTGAGAACAGGTATAAAAGAGTCCCTGTAGCTCAGTGGATAGAGCAACTGCCTTCTAAGCAGTGGGTCGTGAGTTCGAATCTCACCAGGGACGCCATTGATTGCATAACATTTTGCTTAACAATTTGCTTAACTTTTTTCATTGCTATCTCCTTTTCTTCTCTTAGGTTTCCTCTTTCTTTTGTAGTCTAAACCTAATACTAGCCAATCATGACTTAGTCTCTTGTCCTCGGCCATCACCGGTACCCTACCTCAGTTCCGGATGAGAGTAGTCAGCGGTTTGCCCGTCATTGTAGAGCCGGTCAATTAGTGTGTAGCGTTCCATCTTGACCAGAGCATTGAGGTATCTTGACCGCACCTGGCGCTGGGCCAATAGCCTTTTTGCCGGCTCCAGGGAAAGGAATATTCCCAAGAAGCGGCGCATTAGATCATGCGTCCAGAGCGTATAATTATCGAAGAGCAGGTTCTGCAGCCTTCCTGTTGAAATAGCGCTCAGGATGAAGCGCTCAAAGGTATCTTTCGGAACAAACGCTGTCTCTTTCCTTCTTGCCATGACACGGCTCCCGCTGGGGCAGAACCTGACACAGACACCGCAACCGATGCACCTCGCAGCATCAACGCAGGCATAGTCGTTACCATTGTTGTCTTTGCGCAATGTGATGGCATCTACGGGACACCGTTCAACGCAATCGCCACACCCCGTGCAGGCTTCCTGTCCTTGCTCGGAGAGAAAGTTGGTGGTGATCCTCGCATTGTATCCCAGCTTTCTGTAGGCAGCTAGAGCCTCGCAGCAACAAGAGCAACAATTGCAGATCCAGTTGACACTTTTCTGTACATTGTCCCCGATCTGGACCAAGCCCAGTTCCACGCATTGCTCTAGAATCTGGTGGGCTTGCCTCTGGCTGATTTGCCTGGCTACCCCGTGCTTGGCGAGGCTTTCCGCTGACTTATTGAAGGTGAGGCAGACTTCCTGGGGATTATTGCAGGCTTTCCCCCGATGCTCCATCTTATGGCGACAGTAGCAGATACCCACGGTAATGCAGGTAGCCGTATCTATTATGTGGCTGGCTCGTTCGTAATCGAGGACAACTGCCCTGTCTTCCTTTCCGATGGTGTCTTCGTGCACTAAGGTCCTCAGCATACTTGGTTCAAGGGAGAATATCCTTCTTATGAAATCCTCTTCGGTATTAACGTACTGGTAATAGAGTTCAGACAACACTTTCTTATCGAACCGGCCATCCAAACGCATCAAGGAGAATTCGAAGAATCCTGCCATCGTGACTGCAAGAAAATAGGCCTGTGTTTCACCGATGGCGAAATCCAAGAGAATGCCTTTATCAGCTAATGTATTCAGTATTACTTCCGTCTCATCGCTCGACTTCTTGAAGAGCTTTGCTGCCTCCTCAACAGTGAAAAAGTTAATGGGGAGAACAGAGACAAGGTCAGCCTCCTCTGCCGTAAACAGGATATCCAGTATTTTCAAGAGGGTCTTAGAAGGAGGTGCACCCTGTGGCGGCTGGTCTAGCCTCTTCTGCAACCTATCAAAGCTTCTTGAGGTTATGTGTGCCATAGCGTCCAGACTTTCTGCCGTGTTTTAAATCTCTAAGAGGTTCTCTGAGCATATCTTAACTATGGTTCGTTGTGGGGTCAAATCCGCCTACAGATCGACTATCAAATCAAAGCGGTAGGTCAGGGTTCAGCACAGGAATTTCTCGCCTATGGATAGAATGAATCTGGGGAGAATTAAGTTGGGTAGAGCCGGTGGGAATGGTAGCAAGAATAGGAGTAAGGCAAAGAGAGAATTGGTACCGCTGTTAAGCAGGTTTGATAGCTAATAAATTACTACTATTGTGCGAATCAACCCTGTAAACTAGCCGGGCATAGTCAGGGAGGACACAGGGAGGAAGTAGAGGTGCCTCTACGATAAGACAGGGGTCTCCTTTCCGAATGCATTATTTTATCAAAATACTTACATTCGAAATGGACCAGGATTCGGGGGCAGATCACAAACATTCCTAACACAAAGTGTCCAGTTTCAGGGGTTCACTCCAATCTGATAATACAGCGCTGACTGACTTGGGGTTACATTGTACGTGAACCGCCACTTAACGTTTAAAAAATAGAAGGCCCCGAGATATCAGGACCTTCTATTTCATTTACGAACCGAGGTTAGCCTTCGAGAATAGCCATTGCCTCTTCCCTGTAGGCATCCATTAGATAGGGTATTCCAGTAACCCTGGCGCATTCCTCGGTCAGGGACATTAGCTCACGCCGTGTAATTGCCGGTACGCTGAAGCACCTTGCACCTGCCATCAACTGCTGCAACCCTATCCTTATCTTCTGGCTGTAGCTGTAGATTCGCACCGCACCTAGAGGAATGTTCTTCATCTCATCAGCACCCACGATATCCTTGACTTCCTCGTAGCACACGAAGATCTCCTCAGGTGTTGAGCCAAATTGGCCAACTGTGTTCGGCAGCTTGCCATCCTTAATCCACTCCTGGATGTTCTTTCCAACCATGCCCGGGATCATCAAAGCCCGCCCCATGCAAACCGCCTTGCAGAACGGTGCGCCAAGAGCAAGTGCCTTGAACACGCCATCTTCGCTGCTGAAGGCACCGGCAAACGCTATATCAGGAGCCCGCTCCCCTTTATCAGCCAGCTTTTTACAAAACTCGGAAGCAGCAGCCTGCAGGTAGAGACTTGGCATACCCCACTCTTCCATCATTCGCCAGGGGCTCATACCGGTTCCACCAGGAGCACCATCGATAGTAAGCAGGTCGATCTTGGCTTTCGACCCCCACTTAATGGCCATAGCCAGCTCACGCAGTCCATATGCTCCGGTTTTCAAGGTGATACGTTTGAATCCCAGATTTCGCAAACGCTCAACTTCATCATAGAAACCTTTTTCATCAATAAATCCAAGTCGGCTGTGGCGTTCAAATTCTTTAAAGGCGCCTTCCTTGAATGACTTTTGAATAAGTGGACTTGAAGGGTCAGGGGTAACGATGTATCCGCGTTTCTGAAGCTCTAGAGCACGTTCCAGAGTATTGACCTTGATCTCCCCTCCTATACATTTCGCGCCCTGTCCCCATTTTAGTTCGATAGTTTCCAGTCCATGCTTCTTGTTAACGTATTCAGCAACACCCAATCTCGTATCTTCTACGTTCATCTGGACCAGGATCTCGCGGTACCCCTGATGGTAGCGTCGGTAGACATCGATTCGACGATCCATATCCGGCGCTGAAGCGATTTTGCCATTTGAATCGAGCTCGAGCTTAGGGTCGATACCGCATACGTTCTCGCCACAGACCAGTGTTACTCCGCTTATGGCAGCGCCAATTGCGAAATGTTCCCAGTTCTTACGGGCTATCTCGGTGGAACCCAAGGCGCCGGTAAAGATGGGGGTCTTCATCTTAACCTTTTTATCCCATCCGTATTCGGTCTCCGTGTCCACTGCTGGGAAAGTAGCAGTATCAGGGCCGCCGATAACCCCAGCAGGTAGTCCTTCAGCCCCCAGGGCATATCCCTGGATATTGAGATGCGAGTAGTCAACCGGATAGTTCTTGTCTCCCCCAGCCGTGATCTCACCAAAGGGTCCGGGATAGATTAATTCCCTGCCACGGAAGGTCGCCTTGAACACCTCGCAGTTACCGGTGCAGCCGTCAATACAGCGGACGCAGAGCCCGCTCATCGGCACCACATCTTTAGAACGATTGTTTGTTCTGGTGGCATCGCTCGCGTTTGGTCGACTTAGATTCATTCTTCTGTTCTCCTTTACTTGATATTTTTTCCGTCGTTGTTTAATTGATACCTATTTATTTAGTTTGTCCCAATATGTCCGGACCTCCTTAACATTAATTCTTTCTATTTACAGTATTTCGCCCACCATGGTATCAACATATCTTGCTATTGCCGGGGCGCTGGTTAAACCTGGCGACTCGATACCGATCAAGTTAATAAATCCCGGCAGGCCCTTTTCCTGCTCATGTCTGATCACAAAATCCCGAAACCCATCTCCAGGACCTTGAAGCTTCGGCCTAACACCGGCCATTTCCGGCTCCAGGTCATCATCCTCAATAAACGGGAGAAAGTCTTTAACTGAGCGATAAAATAATTCTTTTTGCGCCTCATCAACCTTGTAGTCGATTTCGTCTATATATCGCGCATTGGGCCCTAACCGCATTCTCCCCTCTACATCCAGGGTGGCGTGGATTCCCATTCCCCCGGTACTGGGCTGAGGAACGGGATATATGAGCCTTCTAATTAGCTTATTTTTACGGTTGCCCACACTGAAGTATTCCCCTTTGCAGTAGAACAATTTATACCCTGCTCTATCTATATCTATTCCCGCGAGTTGAGCTACTTTATCGGAGTTCAAGCCAGCACAATTTATTAACACTTCGGTTTTGAAAGAGAAAGAGCCAGACCCATCATCTACAGTCACCTCGTATCCATCAGACAGCCTATTTATACCAATAACATTTGATCTGTAGGCTATTCTGGCCCCTTCCTTCTGTGCTGTACTCAGAAAGCATCTCATCAAAGCGTGTGAGTCTACAGTCCCGCTCGAAGGTGAGAAAATGGCAGCAACAGCTTCTACATTCGGCTCCAGTTCCCTGGTTTCTTTCCTGGAAAGCATTGCCAGGTCCTTTGCTCCATTCCTTCTTCCCTGGCCCAGCAATGCCTCTAATTTCTCAATATCCTCATCAACTGTTGCTACTATGAGTTTCCCTGTCTTTCTATGGCCTATGCCATATCTCTGGCAAAGGTCGTAAATCAGTGTATTGCCGGCAACACATGTCTCTGCCTTCAACGAGCCTTCGGGATAATAAATTCCTGCGTGGATGGTCTCGCTATTCCTGCTACTCGTTTCCCTCCCAAAGGTTTCGTTCCTCTCCAGTACGTAAACTTCCCTGCCCTTGCCTGCTAACTGAACAGCCACGGCCAGCCCTATTACTCCGGCACCAATAATCGTAATCACGGCTGAAGATATTGCTCTACCGGACATATCGTCGCTCTGTTTGAGGGTGCCAGGAATCAGCGGTATTACATTTTTTAATCGGTCGTGGCTTTGGCTTCCCCATAGCCTTACCTAGATTTCAACTGGAATCCCTTTTTCTTTAAGGTATTGCTTCGCTTGCGGTATCGATATCTCTCCAAAATGGAAGATCGAAGCGGCCAAGACTGCTGCTGCCTTTCCTATGGTTACTGCCTCGTACAGATGCTCCAGGGTGCCCGCACCGCCTGAAGCGGTAACGGGAATATTCACCGCTTCGGCAACGGCTTTTGTCATCTCTAGATCATAGCCCTCTTTAGTGCCGTCGGCATCTTTGCTGGTAAGCAAGATCTCACCTGCACCCAGTGTTTCTACCTTTTTAGACCATTCCACGATGTCGAGCCCTGTTCCTTCTGTGCCACTCTTAATAACTACCTCTAGTCGAGGACGGTCACCTCCCAAAGGATTCTTCTTCCCATCGATGGCAACGACGAGCCTACCTTTTCCAAATTTCTTGGCAGCCTCCTCTATAAGCTCAGGAGTCTTGACAGCAGCGGTATTAATAGAGGCTTTATTTACACCGAGATTGAACAGTTCATCCATATCGGCGATACTTCCAATACCGCCACCTACGGCAAAGGGAACAGTGACCACATCGCAAACCTTCTTGACCCACTCCAATCGTGTCTTTCTATTTTCCACAGTGGCAAAAATGTCGAGGAAGACAAGCTCATCCGCTCCCTCCCGGCAATATGCCTCCGCAGCCTCTACAGGGATCACGGGCATCCCTCAGGTCGACGAAGTTTATTCCTTTGACTACTCTACCATCCTTCACGTCCAGACAGGGTATAATCTTTATCTTTCCCATTTATAGCTCCTTAAATTTTTTTAGATCCTGGTAATCCATTACAGTGCTCATAGCATAGTTTTCAGCCTCGATTCCAGCCTCTAAAGCAGCAGCTACCGGATTGAGGCCACCCAGGATTATCATACCGATCTTGTTCAGTTCTACCGTTACTTCCCCCACCGACTGACTCGTATCGCCCATTACCAATAGTCCGCCAATCCCAGCTTCCCTTAGACCGGAGATGACCTCTTCGGCTACTGGCCGGCATAGAGCCGGTATTTCCCGAAAGTTGGCCAGCACCTTCCCTTCACCCTCCCTAACCACTTGCCGGACACTGGTCATCCTGCTGGTGATAAAAATCCCCGACGGGTCAAGCGACGAACCCGCATAATTGATCAGTTCGACGAACCGGAAACGTTTGTGATTTCTTATCTGAAGTAAACCGCCGAATTTCGAATCCATGGGGATGCCTGCTTTGAGCAACGCTCCGTTTGTGATGACGCTACAAACAGTGGCAAATCCAATCTTGCCTTCAGGCACAGCTACCCCGGCTAGCTTTTCCCCTTCACCGGCTACTGCCACTAAGTCGCTTACACATATTCCCGCTTCGAAGGCTTTACTCATGACCTCCCGGGCTTTCTTGAATTTTTCTGCCTGGAAAAGTGAAACATTGACAGGGATCTGACCCTGGCGCTTCTTCCAGTCGAAAGTGGTCTGGTAAGCAAGTAGCTCGATCTTGCCGATGACAAAGCCAACCTTATCACTTACCAGGGCGCTCTTCAGCTCTTCTATCCCTGTTTCGGTAATTAACCTCCCATCTCTTCCGATAAGTCGGGTAAGACCCCTTTCGTCCATGATTTTAAGATGGTACCTTACTGCCCGCTCTTTAAGGTCGACGCCGTAATCCTGCAATCTCTGCGCAATCACCCGCGCCCCCATGGGCTCTGTGGACTCGCTCAATATCTTGAGTATGGCGAGTACTTTCCTTTCTACTTCGTGCCGTTCATACCCCATCATTTCTTATGCTCCCTTGTAAACCCTTCCAACTTAGCACCCCTATCTCTTTTTCCCGATAAACAGAAATCACTTCGCAGATACCTCTCGAAATTGCTCACTGCCTCCGTCGCGTAAGTGATATGGTGCCATAGTTTCATTACATAGGCAAAAGGTTACCGTTTGATATTACAAAATTTATTAGGGGTTTGTCAAGAGGTTTATGGATGGGAATTATCGGTCAATTCCGACTTCTTTCGAGATTCCTTTGAGGCAACAAACCAAGCTGTTGCCGGGTTGCATTGGTTCACGTGTCATAGGCTCGGATGCAATCCGCTTCCATTGGAAGTAAAATCCTTTTTTGATCGCTGTCTCCATAAAGGATGGCCTCCCTGGCCCCCGAAGTGCAGCGTTGCACAAAGATATCCATGACCTCGGAATCACTATGGGAGGCTGAGAGCTGTAGGGTTGGTAGGTTTTACGGAGACCGAGCCTTCCCCGTCTCCACCACATGTCAAGTTGCTCCAGCTATCCAAGGCTGGGGCTATTGTATTCCGATAAGGTTTTTATGACATTGACTTCCCGCGACGTGTGAGCAATTTAGGACCGGAACTCTCGACACCATAATCAGAAGTTAATGGGTCGTAGCTGCAATGCTTAACTGAAAAGTAAATATATCTTAATTTTATATACACAGAGGATTGAAAAGGTGATTTCGATATTTTAATCTGTTTTCGCCAATAATCTTCATTTTGAGACTGCTGAAGTAGTCTTGATCAACCCCCCTAATCCCCCAATCTTGGGGGGATTTTTGCAGCTGGGAGGGATACCCCACGTCTGGATCATCCGGTCAAGCCGGATGATGACCGTAGACCCCCAGACCCCCGGCAGGAAGTATCCTGCACCGGGGTTTTCAGCGGTCTCCCTTAGCACCGGCTCCGCTATCAGGGTGCCTCATTTGAGATCACGTCCCCACTCCCCGGTGACATCGTAGGTCATATCACAAAACTCCTGCTCCTCGGGAAGCGGCCGTCCCAGCCACTCCCTGTAGAAACTATCTATGTCGGGCAGGGCATCGAATACGAGCGGACAGCCTACGGGCACAGCCTCCACCATGAGCATGCTGCCGCACCCCGGGCAGTAGAACTCCCGCACTTCGCACAGGTCGGGGTCGGGGCACTTGAGTCCGGGATAAATCTCCTCTAGCTTCTCGGTGTCGTCTCTGGCGAAGATGAGGGCGTTCAGCTTCCAGTTCTGCCGCCAGTCCCCGAACTCGTGACCACAGTCACACTTTACTATCCGCTCCCCGCCCTTTTGCACCACATTGAGATGGTCGCCCAGGGGCATCAATATCCTCTCCGCATAGGAAACGCGCTCCTGGAGGATCTCGACATACTTGTCGAATCTATCGTCATCCTTGGGCTTGCTCATGATTTCGAAACGTCTTGTGCCAGGGAAGCCTGCCATCGTACAGGTCTCTCAAATCCTCTTTGCTGTATGACATATCATCACCTCACAGATTAAAGTCATCGGGCATCGCCCAGAAGTCTTTGAACTCCTGGGTGAAGGCCTGGCTAAGCCTCATACTACTCTGGTACATCTCCAGAATCTTGTCATCCATATCTCGATCCATAAGCCGCTGACGGTACCTCTGCCACCATTCCTTTACCGGCACGCCCCTGGATAGTCTCTCTTTGCGCTTCGCCTCTCGTAGTTCCCTGGTGGCAACCTCATCCACTCTCCACTGCTTCTCCCCCTCATCGTATCTGGCCTTAACGCAATAGATGTTGCTGGCCTGCCACTCGGTGGTAAGCCCATTGTCCATGTCAGCGGTTATCCATGCCGGATCCCTTTCAATGGGATCGCCAAGCCCTCCGGCAGCAGTTGAGACGGAAAGGAGCAGGTCCCCCTCGTAGATCTCTGTCGGCACCGGTATAAGGCCGACATCAAAGACCTGCCCGGGGAAGCGATCCTTTAAATCCGCCGGGTGGCCCACTTCGTGGAGCAGCGGCTGCCTTTTCTCCATCAACTCCGGGAGATTGTCATAGCGCAATAACAGGTTGTTCCTCCTGCCGCCGGGGTATCCGCCGAACTGGCCAAGGTTGGGGATGATACCGTCCGAAGCTGTACCAAGCGCCCCGCTGCCGACTAACTGCTGGCTTCTATGAATCATCACCACTGTTGGAACCGCAAGGCCGGAGCGGAACCTGCCGTAGCCTACCGAATAGGGGTCGAGTCGGTGCGACAATTCCATGTGGGGTACGAAAAGCTCCCAAACCTCTGCGCTTCCCATGTCGACCTCCGGAGTAGCCAGCCACCCTCCACAATCGACCCCGTCGCAAACCCCGCAGGCACCCGGACCGAAGTATCCGGTTCCGGCGGCCAATAGAGGGCGCTTGTTACCCATTTGATCGTAGCCGGCCATCTGCCAGCCAGCTGAAGATCGGTAGTTGAAGGTTTCCTCCCTGAAACCACGAAGATAGAAGGCAATCCCCAGAAGGTGCGTCCACATACCGAATACGTCCAGCAGGGGGGCCCATGGCGTGGAGGTGGCCAGCTTCTTGATCTGGCTCGGGTTGAACAGGGAATCGATAGGCGGCTCCTTTACCTCAATTGGTAACAGTGACCCCAGATTGCCACGCCCGTCATATGCCAGGGTCTGCACGGTAACTATTGAGACGCCCACCCCCATACCGCCTGGGGTGTGCCATTGAAGGGGTGCCAGCCCCACTCGCCAATCCCCTCGAAGTCCAAAACCAGACCTGCTGAGGGCAGGACATCCATCTGTATGGGAATAAGGCGTATGGTGTCCCGCTTGGCCGGGATCCACGATACCGGTTGGTCTGCCATGGGAAATTCGGCAGGCACTACGCCGCGGTAACGTCCGGGAACCATCCGCTGCTTGATACGTACAAGCTGGTTACGTCTCTCCTCCTCTATGAGCTCCACGGTCGCCCTTTTATAATAGTCGAGCCCGAATTCCTCGATAATACGTTTAATATCTTCCCGCACCCGGATGTTGGCCGCAATAGCACCCTTGCGATCCAACAGGAAAATATCCGACATATCCAGGCAGATCTCGATCTTATGCTCGAAATCACGGTTCAACTTATCGTTGGAACCTATTCGCTCGCAGCAGAACTTCAGCCCATCCGTGCCCCGCTCCACATTAGCCGTAGGCATCAAGCCAGGGCTTACCGCACCGATGTCCATCTCCATGATCACGGTGGATATCCAACCGATCAGCTCGCCTTCCCAGAAAATAGGCAGTATATCGTAGACATCAGCGGCGTGCATGCCGGATATAACGGGTTCGTTAGCTATGAAGAAATCGCCATCATGGATCCCCACCTCCTCCTCATAGTTCTTATTTATCATCCACTGTATATTGTCACCCATGAGCTTGATATGGATCTGAATGCCGGTGGACTGGGCGATGTTGTCCCCTTCGGGAGTGTAGAGGCCGAGGCATAGTTCGGCCACCTCCCGCACAAAGGGCGAACCCGGACACCATGCGGGTAGTCTCCCTGCCAGCTATCAGCGACGCCATGATCCGGGAATGAAAAAGCTCGCCCTTGACAGGGTCCTCCTTCAGTAGGTGGGGCTTGGTGATACCAGCGTAGCAGCCTGTCTCCCGGTACAGCTTCTCATTTTCTTCCATCATCTGCTTGATGGTCTTCCCGCCTTCTCCTATTCCTTTACGCTCGTTCATCGTCGTCTCCTTTGATCGTCATATCCCAAACAGCGAGTCTTCATGTAAGCCATAGTATAGACCACTCATCCATCCTGGCTTTTTTCCCCGGCGGGATAAAGAACGTAGTGGCTGGAGCCTCAACCACCGCTATCCCCTCAACCTCATTTCCCGGCCTGATCTGGTCCATATCGTAGATAGTAGCCCTGTACCACTTACCGTCATAATATACATCTCTCTCTTCTTTAATGGCTTCCTTCTGTGGATTCTTCCCCGCCAGTGGCCGCCTAACCAGTTTCGGCTTGACTTTTGGAATGGTTGCAGTCAGCCCCAGCTCGAAGATCTGATATCCTGCCTGCGGGTGCTTGGCCACGCCGGCATAGACCTTCTCATAGATATCCTCGAAGGCGGCGATAAGCTTGTCCATATCCTCGGCGCTGTTAATACGGGTTACAGGTGACGGCACCTCAATATCATCCATCTGGCTTCCGTAGCGCACGTAGGCTATCTGACGAACATTAGCCTGCTCCCACGGCAGACCTTCGGCAGCAAAATCGTCCTGCGCCAGCCTCTCCAGCTGTTCCCATCCAGGATTAAGCATAAGCTGACCCATCATCAACTTAAAGGCATCATCGGCTCCATAGTGAATCATAACCGTGGTGGACTTCTGGTAGCGGTGGCTGATGTCCACGGCAGCACAGCCGAACGAAGAGAAGGCCGCTGCATAGGGCAGGGTGGCCACCCCCTTGAAGGGCAGGCCTTCGGTGTAGCCAGCGACGTGCATCGGGCCAGCTCCGCCATAGCTTAGAAGGTGATAATCTGCCGGGGAGAATCCTCTGGCGTACAGCACTGCCCTGATATGCTCCTTCATAGTGCTGTTAATGAGCTTATACACCCCCTCTGCGAGGTAATAGGGGTCGACACCCAGGACATCTGCGCACTTCTCCTTGATTGCCTTGAGGGCTTTCTCTTTGTTCAGTTTGAGCTTGCCTCCGAGATAGTTGTCCGGATTCAGGATGCCCATGATGAGGACACAGTCCATCACCGTGGGCACCTCGTTGCCCATTTCGTAGCACACCGGTCCCGGGTCGGCCCCGGCGCTATCAGGACCCACGGTAATACGCCTGGTGATAGGGTCAATGGTAACGTACATCCCGGTGCCGGCGCCTGTGGTGTCCATGAGCAGGGTAGCAATATTGAATAGCCGGCGGTTGATGACCACCTCGCGCAGCATGACAGGCTCGCCGCTCATGATGAGGCCCACGTCGAAGCTGGTACCCCCCATGTCGGAGCAGACCCAGTTGCCTATCCCCATCTCCTGCTCCAGATAGCGAACCCCAAGCAGGCCGCCTATAGGCCCGGAGAAGCACCCTTCATAGAGTCTGGGATATCGAATATTGGTCACGCCTCCGTGCGCGAGAACTATCTGAAGAGGATACCTGTATCCACTGCCCTGGAGCTTGCTCTCAATCCTAAACAGCTGTTCGCGTCCGGGCTCCGCAGAGCTGGCATGGAGGACAAGCGTGTTGAGCCGCGGTTGCTCCCTGGTGATGGGACAAAGCTGGCAAGATAGGTACACCGGCACCTGTCGACCACGCCTCTGCATCACCTCCTGGGCTACCTCGGACACCCTCAGCTCGTGCATCGGGTTCAGGTATGAATACCACAGGGAGACGGCGATGGCCTCCACTCCCTCATCCAGCAGCTCCTCGACCGCCCTTTCAACCTCATGTTCATAAAGGGGTATGGCCTCCATTGAGAACATATCTATCCGCCCGGTCACCCCCTTAACCAATCTCCGAGGCACCAGGGGCCTGTTGTGGTGATGCGTTACATGATGCAGAACATCCTGATAACCATATCCGGTCCACGTCTGGCGGCTTCGCTCGTGGATGAAGACGTCCTCATCCCCCCGCTGGGTGATGACTCCCACTTTTATACCCGTGGCGGTAAGAAGCACATTCATCATCGAAGTGCCGCTGTAGACAATTGCCTCGACACCGGGGAGGATATTACCCGCCTGCTTCTCGAAATCTATATCCCAGTACTCGAAAGCATCCATCAGCGACTCCCAAATACCTAGGGCTTGATCATGTGGGGTTGTTGCCGCTTTGCCGATAGTGAAATTTCCCTCACTATCTACCACCATCATATCAGTCATGGTGCCGCCGGCATCACTGGCGATTATCTGTACCTGGTGTTCCTCGGCCATATTACCTCCTTGTTAGTCACGATTAAATTATGGGGATTTCAGCATATCCAATTCACACCACCGTGTCAATGGGCTTGCTTGCCTTATATTGCATAAGGTAGCTGTCTCATATAAGACCACTGAAAACCCCGGTGCAGGATACTTCCTGCCGGGGGGCTGAGGGTGTGTCCCCCAGCTTTAGAAGTCCCCCAAAGATTGGGGGAGGGGGTTGATTGAGAGTATTTCAGCGGGTTCTCCTAATAGGAATACTGCTTGACATACGGCTAGAAGTCATCTATAGTCATTTGCGGCTAAAAAAACATGGTACTCTTACACAAGTCTCAGTACAATACGACATTATAGTATTTGGGACACTGTAAGAGACCGCTGAAAAAGAAGTGCAGGATACTTCCTGCCGGGGGCTTGGGGGTGTCCCCCGGCTTTAGAAGTTCCCCAAGATTGGGGGATATAGGGGGTTGATTGAGATTATTTCAGCAGTCTCTGTAAATACAGACTAGCAATAGAGATAAAGTATCAATATGGAAAAGGACGAATGCAGATAGCACAAGCGAAGGAGGGTAGATGTTCTGTACAAATTGTGGGGTACAGCTGTCAAATGACAGCAAATTTTGTACGAAGTGCGGAGAAAATATGGATACTAAGCTTCCATTCATACCGCCAGTAATACCGCCAGACCCGGCGCAGCCAAGTTTATTAGCAAGGCAAACAGTAATACCCAAATGGAAACACTCTGGTTTCTCAGGTATGAATATGATGGAAAAGGTGTACTTTATCTCAGCCTGGGTCGTGGCTGTGTCAGCCTTGCTCGCAGTGCTATTTACAATTTATGGCAGAGCGAACTTTGACAACCCTGGACCAAATATTGCTCGTGTTATCTTCGAGATTATCTTTCTGGGGCTTACCGGTGTATTTACTCTTCTCTTCCTTTCGGGGTGGTTTAAAAACAGAGCCTATTTATTTTACTTAGCTTGGGTTGTTGCCGCACTAGCATTATTAACTCTGATCCTGGTTCCCATGGGCTATGGCGGTTTAGGAGAATATGGGGCAATTATCGCTGGTGATTTTTTCTTAGTTCTCTTCCTGGGCATATTCTGCACTATTCTCTTGTTATATCAATCACAATACAAATTACGTTGGTTTGCTAAGAATGAGCAAATCTTTGGCACTACACCTGTCGATGTTAACTGTCCCAAGTGTGGCTCTCAAACAGTTATACGGACATCGAAGAAAGGGCCCAACGTTGGACGTTCGTTTTACTTATGCAGTCGTTATCCTGAGTGCAAAGGCAGAGTAGCAATAGAGAATTAAATTGTCTATGAATCCTTTGGTAAGAGAATGATACTTCAGCTTGCCCATAGCAACCTTGCTTGACACACGGATTTATCCCCGTGCAGCATGCAAGGCTATTCTATAAGAGACCGCTGAAGAAGAGGTGCAGGATACTTCCTGCCGAGGGTCTGGGGGTGTCCCCCCAGCTTTAAAAAATCCCCCAAGATTGGGGGATTAGGGGGTTGATTGAAACTATTTCAGCAGTCTTTAAAATTATAACTGCCTTAATTTAAGCAAATACCCCCATAAACTGAAGTCAGATCACTTGACACCAACGATTTGGGAGGGGGTAAACACTCGCATATATAGCCATATCCCCCTTGAAAAGCAGATCCGTAAAGTAGGACTAGTAGGCGCGTATACTGCTCTACTTCCTAGTAACCTGCGCTCAGCTCTATTATCTTGTGCTCAATGGCAGTAGCATCCGGGTCGCCCGGCATCGGATACACCTCGGGATTTTGCGTATTAATACCATATACGTACCAATGCGCTATGCTCGCTCCACCGCTCATACTGGTATATACTTCCCAGTATCCTTGCTGTGCTTGATCCTCAGCGTCCCAGTCATAATATGTAATTTCCTGCAGTACGTACTCGTAAGCTTCGGGGCCCTTTGCCAGGTCGAATAGATGTCGTTGTACCGTAGAGATTGGCCCGACACTTTCACTTGGCGTCCCCGTAGGTGTAGGAGTAAGTGTAGGAGTAGTCTCTCCATCATCCCAGGGATCATACACACCTGTGAAGCCAAGCGTAATGAACACAGCCATAGCAACCACAAGGATGACTATTAGCCCAACAAGTGCACTTTTCATCGCATCCCTAATAAATTAGGTGAGACTAACACAACCTGGTAATTCTGTCAAGTAGCCTAGATTCAGCCAAGGGGTATGTGCCGAAATCAGGGAGTGCACTAGTTCCAGGTTGCCGCCTTGTGCTGCCCGAGGGGAAAAACGGTTTATTCGAGGAATATTATAGATTAGATAAGAGACTAGAATCTAATAAGCCACTCTATGTCTCTATCAGCCAAAGATATTATGTCCTCCTGTTTCCTTATAAGTATTCTACCTTTGCACTCAGGATAACGAGTGCATACATAAAAAGGATTACCAACATTAGGGACCTTTTATAGATTTCCGTATCGATGTTTCCGAGCCGCATTTCGGACATCTATTATCTTCAACCATTCACTGAAAATACTCCAGGGAGCTTTGCCTGTCAAGCAGGTATTTTCTTGACATTTTCCGCACAGCACGTGAGTAAATCAGTCCATTTTCTTTGTTTTAAATAGCTTTGAATAGCTACGAAAATGGGGGTTTTATAAGGGGTATGTGAGAGGCAGGAGTAGGGGGTATATATCCAAAAAACAGCACTGCAAGCCCGCCCCATACACCTAGCCCAATCCAGAACTAACCGATTATCATTCCTGATAGAAAAGGGATTAACCAGGCAATAAATAGAACTGCGAAGTCAGCAAGGTCTCTACCAGTGTGAACACATAATAGCTTGCCTTGTATTTCACAACCCTCGCAGGTCTGGCGGAGCAAGCGGCAGCAGTAATATTATTCGTATTTCGACTCATGCTCTTTGTCTTATTCAGTAGCTATAAGGAGACTGCTCCAGTTACACTTCTGGCATATCCGGTTGAGTATCAAGTAGGACAGTTCCGCAATCCTCACAGTATTCACTGCCCTGCATATTTTCCATACCACAGCTTGGACAACGTAGAGTTGGTGACACACGAGTTCGGGATAGATTAAGATCAGTACCACATATAATGCAGAACGTGGAAGTAGGTGATGTTGAGGAACCGCATTTGGGGCATAGCGGTGCTTGTGATACTTTACCAGCCATATCAAGTATGGCTAGTAAGGGCCTGAAGATTATGACTAGATAGTAGATAAGTAATAAAGAGAAGCTGAAGTATAAAACAATAATAAACCAGTTAAGGCTTTCACCTCCCTCGATCAAGAGCAACTGATTGACCAATTGTACAACGAATATCCACGTTATAGCTATGGCCGCTATATTTGCCACACCGTGCGACAATACATTTATATTACTTCCCATTTTGGCGCGGTCTGCATACTCATACACTTTCAAGCTACGACGCATATAGTAACGTATCAACACCGCCAAAGAATGCCTTAATGGCCTTACCAACACCAGCATTATAACGAGAGTTATGGTCTTTATTAGATTTTCAACAAAAAAAGAACCGACTAGATGCTCCCCGGACCTTGGAAACTCAGAGGCTAAACTGTTGATAATAGCCAAGGTAATTAGTATAACTACTAATGTCACAAGCCTGTTACGTGTACCTATTACTTCGTATGAGTTGCCAGTCCTTTGCATCTCTACCTCTAATAGTTCTGGTGAATTGGTTACCTATGACGCAATCACTAGCATCGGTACGATAGTAGTGTCTAAGATTCTATGCCAAAGCGGTTGTACTCTCCGCTATATTTATACCAGCTCACCACCACTCTTTGCACACGTGCCGTTCCTGGCCCCTTCCTTAGTTGTCTTACAAGTTGCTTTAGTTTCTTTCTCTCTCCCTCAGCCACCACTTCTACCGCTTTCTCGCTAGACAGGTTTCTTACATAGCCAGTAAGGCCCATCGCTCGAGCATTCTGAAGCACAAAAATGCGAAAGTGTACCCTTTGAACAAGACCGTATGTTATTGCGTGAATAGCTGCTTTTCTGACGCGCATCGTTAGAATTCGACCGCATTTAGAGCAGAACCTGGCTGTTGGACTAACCTCTGAGTCACAATAAGGACATTCCCGAGCTAGAGACTTGCCACATTGTTCGCAGAATTTGGCGATGTCACAGTTATCAAACCGGCATTTTGGGCACTTCATTTTATCTAATCCCAGGAAAATAATACTCCAGTTGTTGGTAGGGACATCGTAGGCTATCTAGGGTCCCGTGTCAATCGGTGCCGGTTGAGGTATGCAAAGATGTATAGCAGAAAAGAAGCTGCTCCGAGAATAGGTATATCTGACAGGCAACTTAGACTATTACTAGGAAGGGGTAAGATAAAAGGCAAGAAATTAGGACATGACTGGGTAGTCCTGAGCTTAGACTATAAAAGGAAGCGGAAACCGAAGGCTATTAAAGGGGAAATCAATACGAAAAGTTAAGTAAAAAAGAAATCTAATACGTGAGCCGCACAGGATTCGAACCTGCAACCTACTGATTAAGAGTCAGTTGCTCTTCCATTGAGCTAGCGGCCCACACACCAAAGAAACATATCATTTAGGCATTTTAAAGTCAAGACTGGGAAGCTAGAACCCCGCCAACAGCCCAATTCTCCTTGGCTATATCCTCAAAGATCACAGTGGTTGCCTCCGGGGTGGTATGTGCGATGGTAACTATCGCCTCAGTGATCACCCTGGCAAGCTCTGCTTTTTGAGACTGGGTCCTCCCGGTCCACATCTCTACACGAACAATAGGCATACTAATCACCTCCTCTTGCTAATAAGCCCCCCCGTAGTATATTATTTTTACCAGTGGGGAGGTTAATATGGGTCCCTAGCCTCTGGGATCGGATTAAATTCAGATTTAAGAAAGCACAAGGTAAGAGTATCTTCCTCTGTGATAGCTGCAAATGGGACTGGCGGAGCGCCTGCCACCGCCCTGAGCGCCCCAATGCTACCTGGTGCCCCGATTACGAAAAACGGGGTAAGTAGTCACCAGCCATGGCTGAGCCGAGTCACCAGGAAATTCGGTAGCCCGTTTCTCTCCATCCTCTCTTGAGTATCCGCTATATCATAAGGAATGCGATAATTATAGATAACCTCGTCGCTTTCGTCATAGATAGCATAGGCAGCGCGCGGGTCGCCATCGCGCGGCTGACCGACACCCCCGGGATTAACGATCAAGCGACTTTCCCCGAGCCTCAGTTCTGCGGGTAGATCCTTAAGAAGACAGGTTTCGCCCACTTGCTCAAAGAGCAGGGGGGCATGGGAATGTCCGATAAGGCAATACCTGGTCTCGAAAAAGCGCAGATTCTCATTTGCAATCCGGGTGGAGAGTATATACTCCCAGATTGGTTCGCGCGGGCTACCATGGGCAATGGTGAAATCACCATTAGTTAATGTCAATGGAAGGCTCTCCAGGTATTTAATATCGTCAGCGCTCAACTGCTTCCCCGTCCAGCGACATGCTTCGGCAGCATCCGGGTTAAAATCCGAAATATCCACCTTTCCGACTGCAGCCCAATCATGATTGCCCGCGACACAGCGGTGAGGATAATCACGGAGCTGCGCGATGCACGCTGAGGGATCAGGGCCGTAACCTACGATGTCACCCATACACCATAGCTCATCCACCCCACCATTTTCCTCGATGTCCCGTAGCACTGCCTTAAAGGCGGTCAGGTTGCCATGTATATCTGCCAGGAGGGCATACCGCATTTCATCCCAAATATATCAGCTTTTCTCAGACTTGGCTAGATAAGTCAAGAGGAAGTAGGTATAATCTTGATGTGAATGTCTCAGATTTGGGGGAGTTTGGGCTTATCGAGCTCCTTGCTAAAATTGTGGGGCAAGCAGAAAGCAAGTCGGTGCTCATCGGCATCGGTGACGATGCTGCTTGCTGGCGCGCTGAGGCCTCCACACAGCTCGCCACTACCGATTCCCTGATACAGGATATCCACTTCACCCTAAGCACCACCACCTGGCGGGAGCTGGGATGGAAGGCGCTTGCGATAAGCCTCAGCGACATCGCCGCTATGGGTGGCCTGCCCCAATACGCCCTGGTGTCGCTAGGCCTGCCAGGGGATACAGAGGTAGCCAGCATTGCCGAGCTCTATGAGGGGATGGCGGAGCTAGCGCGCCTTTTCGATGTATCAATCGTTGGTGGAGATTCGGTTGAAGCACCTGTGGTGATGCTCAGCCTGGTCGTGATTGGTAAAGCGCAGGAAAGTCAGACCATCCTCACCCGCTCAGCGGCTGCTCCCGGGGACCTGATTGCGGTAACGGGGCTATCTGGGGGCATCAGCGGCAGGGATGGCCATGCTAGGAAGAGGGCCCGGGCTTTTTCAGGAAGACGAAAATATAATAACTACCCTCAGAGAGGCTCACCTGAAACCGCATCCCCGCGTTGCCGAGGGGCAAGTTTTGGCATATCAAGGTGTCAAGTGCGCCATCGACCTGAGCGACGGGCTTGTCAGTGATCTCAATAAATTATGTAAAGCAAGTGGTGTTGGTGCCCGGCTATTTATCAACCAGATTCCTATTCACCCCATGGTACGAAACAACTTCGCGGACGATTCCATCAACCTCGCCCTATCAGGGGGCGAGGACTATGAGCTTCTTTTTACTGCCCCAGACGAGGTTATGAATAAGATAGGTACCGAGATCCCTTGCCCCGTGACTGTGATCGGCGAGGTCGTCGCCAAGCCGAAGAGGGTTAAGATTATTGATGAACATGGTAACGAGATAAAGCTTGAAAAAGAAGGCTGGGAGCACTTCTCAAAGGAAAAAGGCTCGGGAGTCACGGGTTTAAAAGGGCAGCCCTGATGAACCTTCGCAGTGAGAGCCCGGAGGAGACTCAAAGGCTGGGTATTGTGCTGGGAAGGCTTGCCCGGTCAGGTGATCTATTCATGCTCGTTGGTGGATTGGGAGCAGGCAAGACCTGCCTCACCCAGGGCATCGCGTGGGGGCTGGGCATCGCCGGCTATGCCACCAGCCCCACATTTGTAGTGATCAATCAGTATCGGGGGAGACTCCCCTTGTATCACATTGATCTCTATCGCCTCGACAGTATAGAGGAGGTCGTCGATCTCGGGCTGGACGATTATCTCTACGGAAATGGTGTTTGCGTTGTGGAATGGGCAGATAAGGCGATGAACGTACTTCCCCCGGAGCACCTATTGGTAGAGATTAATTACGTCTCAGACACCGTTCGCAATCTCGTATTAAATCCCAGCGGAGAGCGCTATATAGAAATGCTTTCACAGCTTAAACAAGGACCGAAAACTGCTAATAAATGAATGTCGCACACGTGATATTATAACCAGGCCACAACCCAAACCAAATAAGTGAAAAGTGCAAAAATGGAGCTTTCTATAGATACCGCAACAGAGAACGCCAGCATTGCCCTATCCAGCGCCGGCAAAGTAGAGGCGGAACTTAGCTGGCCTGTGGGGCAGAATCACACAGTGGAGCTAATCCCCAATATTCTCAACCTGCTCCAACAAGCCAATATAGAGCTTGGTGCAGAGGCGGAGAGCACATGTGAACCAAAATTTGAGGCTATTATCGTATCCAAGGGGCCCGGGAAGCTTCAACGGGCTGCGTGTCGGGTTTGCTACGGCGAAGGGTTTTGCCCTCGGTATGGACATACCCCTGGTGAGCGTCGGGACGCTGGAGGTGGAGGCCTTCCCTCATGCCCAGACTGGCCTCCCCATATGCCCGGTACAGGACGCGGGGCGCGGTGAGATCGCAACTGCCCTGTATCAGGTTGAGCACGGAGAGTGGCACCAGCTCATCGAGGAGCATATCACTACTGTGGAGGAGCTCTGCGAAGGCATTAGCTCGAAAACTGTCTTCTGCGGACGTTTTTCGGAGAGGTCATATGATTTCGCCCGTCGTATCGAGGAGCTGATGGAAGAGAAGGCTGTAATCTTGGACAACACGTTCTGCCGCGCAGGATTCCTGGCCGAGCTGGGGTACAGGAGGTTGGAACGGGGTGAACGCGACGATGTCGCTACTGTTCAACCACTGTACCTGCGCAGCCCTTCCATCACCAAACCGAAGAAGGGGAAGAGATGAGCATTTGGAAAGATATAGCATTACAGAATCCTAAAGACGTCCCTATGTGTTTTGCCTGCGGACGCGATAATACCATCGGGCTCAAGCTCGACTTCCATCAAGAGGGGGAAAGCGTTAAAGCGGAATTCACCCCGGGGGAGCCGTATCAAGGATGGCCCGGAGTCGTTCACGGCGGGCTCATATGCACAATGCTTGATGAAGTTATGGGATATGCTGCTGGTTTCAAGGGCCTGTTCGCTGTTACGGTCAAGATGGAGGTGCAATATAGAAAACCCGCCATGATCGGCCAGCGGTTACTTCTCAGCGCTATGGTAAAATCTGTAAGCGGGCGCACTGTCAAGTGCGATGGCGAGATACGGTTGGAAGACGACACGCTCATCGCAGAGGCGCACTCTGAATTGCGCATAATTAGGACGGACTAGGATATTTCCACTATACAGCAACTCCACCTGCGCCGACCGATGATCATTAATAAAATGAAGGCAAAGAAAATCACATGAAGGAATGGAACGGACCTCCACTGGGGGACGTAGACATTGATAACTACACCATGTGCTTTGCCTGTGGCCGGGATAATCCTATCGGCTTAAAGTTAAAGCTGCAAAGGGACGGTGAGGCGGTGAGGACGGAGTTCACGCCTGAAGAACAGCATCAGGGCTGGCCCGGCGTAGTCCATGGCGGGATAATCACCGCCATTCTCGATGAAGCGATGTCCTATGTACCCCTCTTTCAAGGGTTAAACTGCGTTACGGCAAAAATGGAAATCAGGCTTCATAATGCGGCTCGTGTAGGACAGAAGCTCTTAGTCAGTTCCCGTATAACGAGGAAAACGAGAAAGCTTATTGAGGCCAGGGCTGAGATGGTTTTAGAGGACAGCACACCGGTAGCGGAAGCTAAGTCAATAATGTATATTGTGGAGGAAGCCCAGTAGGCAGGGTACAACCATTCGGGGGTCTGGGGGTGTCCCCCAGCTTCATAAGTCCCCCAAGATTGGGGGATATAGGGGGTTGATTGAGAGTATCCCACAGTCTCTACATATAGCCAATTGCGATAGCCCGGCTACGCTTATTAATCACAGAAGAATCAAGGAGATATGAGATGACCTTTAGAAGACCGCTAATCATTCGTCCACCGAGTGAATGGAAAAGTTATTTCCTTCCATTAACCAGTGGCTGTTCCAATAATACTTGTACCTTTTGCGGTTATTTCGGTTCAAAATTACAGATAAGAGAAAGTGAGGAGATTAAAAAGGAAATCGATGCCCTTGCTGCATTGGTGAGCCACGGTCTAGACATCCCCGGCGTTCAGATCTCGCCACTCAATCAGTGGGGATGGTAAAAGAGTATTCCTGCAGGATGGCGATGCTTTATCTTACCCTTTTCCTAAGCTAAAAGAAATTCTTGAATACCTGAATAAAAAGTTACCTAACCTGGAAAGGATTGCTGCTTATGCTACTCCCCAGGATATTTCAAGAAGAGATGTGGATGAATTATCAATTTTAAAAGAGTTAAAATTGGGGATTCTTTATACCGGTTTAGAAAGTGGCTCGGATGAATTACTTCAAAGAGTGGGTAAAGGAGTGAATTCTGATCAGGTTATTGAGGCAACCAGAAAAGCAAAGGAGGCAGGCATCCTTATGTCAATAACAGTTCTTTTAGGACTGGGTGGGATTGAAGGGAGTGAAAAACATGTCAAGGATACAGCAAGAGTCCTCTCAGAAATTGATCCGGAATATGCTGGTGCCTTAACTCTAACCCTCGTTCCAGGCACACCACTTCATCGAGAATGGGAAGAGGGTAATTTCCATCTAATTTCTCCATTCCAGTCTCTTGAGGAATTGAAAACTATTATAGAGCGAGCTAACTTTACTAATTGTTTCTTTAGCTCGATGCATGCCTCAAATTATCAAGCGATTCGGGCGAAATTACCTCAAGAAAAAGAAGGTATAATAGAAGAGTTAGAATATGTCCTGGCTAAAAGGGACCAATCTTCGCTTCGTCCAGAGTACTTAAGGGGATTGTAAAAAGCGGACTGAGCGATAAGAGAAACGTGTGAGCGATACCGACTCAGGAAAGAATCCTGGAACCGGTGAAATCGCCACCTAGAACTATAATAAAGGATGTGGTAATGCAGCAGACACTCGTACTCTTGAAACCGGATGCCGTAGAGAGAAAGCTTATAGGTGAGATCATCTCACGCCTTGAAAAGCGAGGGCTCAGGATAGTAGCAATGAAGATGATCCGGGTGGACGAGGCGTTGGCAAAGCGCCACTACGCAGTCCATGATGGCAAACCATTCTTCGAAGAGCTTGTCGAGTTCATCACATCCGGCCCGATTGTCGCCGCCGTATTCGAGGGGGAAGACGCGGTAGCTGAGGCGAGAAGTGTTATGGGGGCGACTGATCCGGCAGACGCCGCACCGGGGACTATCCGTGCGGACCTGGCACAGGATATTGGGCACAATCTCATTCACGGCTCGGATTCGGAGGAGACTGCAGAGAAGGAAATAAACCTCTTTTTCTCTAAAGCAGAGATTTTGGACTATTGACAGGGAGGGCTGAATCGCTGTCGGGTCTATTAGGACTTAATTGAGGTATATCTTTCATGCGGTTAGGATTCTGGTAAATTCGAAAAGGACTACTGTATGCTGACCAGAGGGGTGGCTTTATCCCATAGCTTCTCCAGCTTATAAAACTCTCGTTCCGTTACTGTAAAGATATGGATGATAACATCGCCGAAATCCATCAGTATCCAGCCTGAATCAACATTGCCCTCGCGACTATTCGGTGCTATTCCCTCCCTACCCATCACATCATCGATCTCCTCACATATGGCCTCGATCTGGCGTTGTGTATCTCCGCTACAGATGACGAAGTAATCGGCAAACGTGCATATCCCCCTCATATCGAGCATCACGATATCCGTAGCCTGCTTCTCTGAGGCTGCCTCAACTGCCTTCCTCGCTAATTGTGCTGTTTCCAGAAGCCTATCCCTCCTCTAAACCATATTATATCATGGTCGCGCAATGACAAGGCGATACAAGTCCCCGCATATTATACCGTTTGTTGTGCTTCTATATGAGACTGCTGAAATAGTCTCAATCAACCCCCTAATCCCCCAATCTTGGGGGACTTTTTAAAGCTGGGGGACACCCCCAGACCCCCGGCAGGAAGTATC
>PVMK01117594.1_pt1 | contig 54081 bp, 48 predicted proteins | sample 1853481 | NCBI WGS metagenome assembly PVMK01 (sample SAMN08533507, study PRJNA380276) | Marine sediment metagenome, whole genome shotgun sequencing project.
CCAATTCTAAATATTCTGAAGAGGCCTCAGGAGATTCAACATCTAGTTTGATCTGAATATTGGTATCGAGTTTTATTCGGTTTTCATCAAAAACAACCGAATTCTCAGAAAATAAATTACGGGTATCATTGAATTTATTTCCAATTTTATGGATAATTAATTTTGGAATGCTTGCTTTATTTCTTTTGATCATCTGATGTGTTTTAAAGTTTGCAATAATACAAAATCAATATCCTATTGGTATAAAAAAACTCACATTTATCCAATTAAAATGCGAGTATATAATAAATAGTATGAAACTAATTTATACAATTTAAAAGTTGATTATTTTCATTTTGGGAGATAAATTAGAAAATTAATAAAATCGAAGCAAATGCCACACAAATTGCAAAACCATGATTCTAATATAATTACTGAAGACGATCCGCAAGGCGGTGTTGACCATGTTGACGCACATCAATCTATGTTAATGATGGCTGGTCGTTATGTTAATAAAGGCTATGTTTCTCATACACATGCTAACTTCGGTGCTATTCTTAAAACCATAGATTGGCGAAAAATTGAAAAAGACCCAGACATGGACGATGTAAATGATGCACGTTAAGATCATGCTAAAAACAATACTGATGACTAAATTATAGTTTAGAATATTTAGGGATTACAGCTCCTTTTAAAAATCTAACTTTAATTGTTGGGGTAATAACTTAAAGGTTTTTCGGTGGTGAATTGTAACTCCAAAATCTCTAATTGCCAGTCTGTGTTCTTTTGTTGGGTAACCTTTATTTTTTAGCCAATTATAATTTGGAAATTCTGTATGGATCTTTTCCATATAGGCATCACGATAGGTTTTCGCCAAAACAGAAGCGGCAGCAATGCTCAAGTATTTACTATCGCCTTTGACAATGGTTTGGTGAGGAATATTTTGATAGTTTTTAAACTTATTTCCATCAACAATAATAAAATCAGGTTTGATCTTTAATATTTCAATTGAATTGTGCATTGCTAATATGGAGGCATTCAAAATATTAATTTCATCTATTTTATCCTGATTTACAAATGAAACACTAAAGGCCAAAGCTTCCTTTTCAATAATTGGTCTTAAAATGAATCGTTGCTTTTCGGTAAGTTGTTTGGAATCGTTTAATAGTTCATGTTTAAAATTTGCAGGTAATATTACGGCAGAAGCAGTAACAGGACCTGCCAGACATCCTCTTCCGGCTTCATCGGTACCCACTTCAAATTCATATTTTGAAAATCTAGATTTCAGCATAGGTTTAACTCCATTCAAAAATAGTAAACCCATATCAAATTCAATTATATTATTTACTCAAAAATTTTACCTTTGTCATCATTAAAAAATATTCATGATAAAGAATTTGCTAGTATTGTTTTTTTTGTTTGTCAGTTTTGCAGCTATATCGCAAATTAGAGATGGTCAGTTACCATCAATAGATAATAGGTTTGTTGACGAGTATGGAGACTCAATTAGTGTTTATACAAAAGAAATACAAGTAGAATTAAGCGGAGAAACTTTTTACAAAGATTATAAAGTTATTGGCTACGAAAATGATACTACTTATATCGACACCACTTTAAATATCAATAAAGATTATTCTTTTAATTACACACGGAAAGACAATCTAGAATTAATGGCTTTTGCCAATGCCGGACAAACATTTAATAATTTAGCATATACCTTTTCGGGCAACTCTTTATACCCAAATATTGGTGCCAGAGCACAACACTTTAATTTTTATGAAGTTGAAGATATTAAATACTATCATGTTCCAACCCCAACTACTGAATTGATGTGGAGAACAGTTATGGAGCAAGGGCAAGTTCTGGATGCTTTATTTGCATTTAATACTTCACCTCAATTTAATGCCTCATTAAGCTTTAAAGGAATGCGCTCCTTAGGAAATTACAGAAATTCCTTAAGTGATCATGGCAATGCCAGATTCACTATAAATTATCATACCAAAGATCAACGGTATTTTATTCGCGCACATTTGGTTGCACAAGATCTGAATAATGATCAAAATGGTGGGCTTACTCCTGAGTCAATAGAAAATTTTGAAAACGGAGATCCAAATTTTAAAGACAGAAATGTTTTGGTTACGAATTTTACCGATGCTACTAATATATTACGTGGTAATAGATATTATTTTGATCATAACTATAAAATTTGGAGAAAAAATGATTCGTTGAGGTCTGTTCCATCCGAATTAAAAATAGGTCATGTTTTTAATTTTGAACGCAAACATTATGAATATGAACAAGATGCTGCACATCCTTTATTTGGTACCGCATTTACCTCACAAATAAAAGACAACTTAAAATATTCAAAATTTTATAATGAAATATTTTTATCATTAAACTCACCAATAACTTTGGGTGAAGTAAAATTTAAGGTCAATAATTTTAATTACAATTATAGTTATAAAAGCATATTGATATCTGATGATCAGGTTATTAACTCAAAATTAGAAGGTAATACTATTGCCGTAGGAGGTGAATGGCATCCAAAATTTAAAAAACTATATTTAGATATTGATGCATCTAATATTCTAAATGGCGACCTAAATGGTCATTTATATTCGGCTTCAGCGGGTTATGTAAAAGATAGCTTATTAACGGTAAAAGCCAGAGTATTCAACAATAGCAAATCTCCTAATTTTAACTTTATTCTAAATCAAAGTGATTATAAAGCATATAATTGGCAAAATAATTTTAAAAATGAAGAAATTAATAGTATCGAATTTATATTTGATTCTAAAAAGTGGTTATATGCATCGGTACAAGTCACTAATATAGATAATTATACCTATTTTGATGCTCCTGTTCAAGGCGAGCAAACAAAGCCTATCCAGGCTTCGGAAAGTGTGAATTATTTGAAAGTAAAATTGAGCAAAGAAATTAAATTCGGACATTTTGCATTAGATAATCAATTTATATATCAAAATGTATCGAGCGGAAGTGATATTTTTAGTGTTCCCGATTTCATTACCAGAAATACCTTTTATTATGCCAACCATATATTCAAAGGCAAACCATTATTTTTGCAAACCGGCATTACTTTTACATATTTCAGTAAGTATTTTATGAATAGTTATAACCCTGTGATCTCAGAATTTTATTTACAAAATGATCAGGAATTTGGAGGTTATCCTTTGTTCGATTTCTTTGTTAATTTTAGGGTTCGAACTATGCGTGTTTATTTTAAATTGGAACACTTTAATTCTGGTTTTGGTGAATACAATTACTATTCCGCTCCTACTTACCCTTATCGTGATTTTGTTATTCGATTTGGTTTGGTTTGGAATTTCTTTATTTAAACCCATTATTAATCCTGACCTATTGGAAAGGTATTGTTAAAAAACTATGCAATTAGAATTTCAACTTCAGGTTAAACCCGAAGTTGCTCAAAATCAAGAGCAGCTTAAATTATTTATCGCTAGAAATAAGCATATTGATAGTAAAGAAATTACACATATTGAGATCTTAAAAAGATCAATTGATGCACGACAAAAAAATGTAAAAATAAATTTAATAGTTGAGGTTTTTATAAAAGAAGAGTTTATTGAGCGACCCGTAGATCTTCCAAAATATGATGATGTCAGTAAGGCCAAAGAAGTAATAATTATCGGTGCGGGTCCTGCCGGATTATTTGCTGCCTTGAAATTAATTGAAAAAGGGCTAAAACCAATTATATTAGAAAGGGGGAAAAATGTAAGAGACAGACGAAGGGATCTGGCGGCAATCACTAAACATCATTTGGTAAATGAAGATTCTAATTATTGCTTTGGTGAAGGTGGTGCCGGTACTTATTCAGATGGAAAATTATACACCAGATCAAAAAAAAGAGGAGATGTAAACCGTATAATTGAATTGCTCATTGCTCATGGTGCAACAAGAAACATTGCTGTTGATGCCCACCCTCACATCGGTACCAATAAATTACCTAAGATCATTCAGGCAATTCGTGAAACTATTATTGAGCACGGAGGTATGGTATTTTTTAATACCCGGGTTATTGATATTCTACTCAAAAACAATGAAGTATATGGAGTTAAAACCCAAAAAGGAGATATTATCAATGCTAAAAAATTAATATTAGCAACGGGGCATTCGGCAAGAGATATATTTGAATTGCTCTATAAAAAAAATATTCAAATAGAATCTAAACCTTTTGCTTTAGGAGTCAGAGTTGAACATGCTCAACAATTAATTGATCAAATTCAATACCATTGTGATTCAAGAGGTGAATTTTTACCTCCGGCACCTTACAGTATTGTAAAACAGATAAAAAACCGAGGTGTTTATTCATTTTGTATGTGTCCGGGTGGTGTTATTGCTCCTTGTGCCACAGCTCCCGGAGAGGTAGTTACAAATGGCTGGTCACCTTCTAAAAGAGATCAGCCAACATCAAATTCAGGTATAGTGGTTGAATTGAATTTAGGAGATTTTGATCCATATAAAAAATTTGGCCCTTTAGCCGGAGTAGAGTTTCAAAAACAAATTGAACAAGTTTCATGGCATCTGGCAGGTGAAACCCAAAAAGTACCGGCTCAAAGGTTGGTTGATTTTACTCAAGGTAAATTATCGAACAACATACCTAAAACCTCTTATCAACCCGGCACAACTTCCGTGGAATTAGGCGCAGTTTTACCAAAATTTATTTATCAAACCTTGCAAAACGGATTTGAACAATTCGGCCGATCCATGAAAGGATATCTAACCAATGAAGCGGTAGTTCACGCCCCGGAATCACGAACCTCATCGCCTGTAAGAATTCCACGTGATAAAAACACATTAGAACATGTACAAATCAAAGGTTTGTATCCTTGTGGAGAGGGTGCCGGATTCGCCGGAGGTATTATTTCAGCAGCCATAGATGGTGAAAAATGTGCCGAACAGATCAGTTTGGTGTATAAATAGAACTTACCGAATAACGTAGTTTAATAATCCTTAGAAAATCAATTTATATCAAGATCGTACAACTTTCTTCTTTCTACTTTCTTCTTCTAACTTCTCTTAATACCAGCGTTTTTTCTTTTTTTTCGAAGCTTCAGATTTTCTGCCTTTTTTATATTTACTGCCTTGTCTTTTATGCACTTCTGGTTTTGCTTTAGGATCTAATGGGTAAGGATGATCATCTTCTATAAAAATATTTTTCTGAATCAGTTTTTCGATACTGATAACATAATTTCGTTCATCAGCTGAACAGAAAGAATAAGCTACTCCATCACTACCAGCCCTACCTGTCCTTCCAATTCTATGTATATAGGTTTCAGGCAAATTCGGAAGATCAAAATTGATAACAATGTCAACGTTTTTAATATCTATTCCACGTGCAGCTACATCGGTTGCAATTAGAATATTTACCTCTCTTTTTTTTGAATTTCATTAGGGCCTCCTGCCTTGCAGTTTGTGACTTATCACCATGTATGCTTTCAACATAATACTTATTCTTAGCAAGTGCTTTCTCTAATTTATCTACTCCGAATTTGGTGCGTCTGAAGATCAGTATACTTCCTTTTATGTTATTCCTTAAAAGATGTAAACACAATTCAATTTTTTTAGGTTTAGGAACATAGAACAAGACTTGATGTATGTTTTTTGTTACTATAAATGAAGAGGTTACATCTATTTTTACAGGAGAGTTTAATATGGTTTTTGCCAATTGGTCAACTTTAAAAGGCATGGTCGCAGAAAACAAAAGGATTTGTTTACTCTTCGGGCAGCTTTTTTCAATTTTTAAAACATCTTCTATAAAACCCATATCCAGCATTAAGTCGGCTTCATCTAAAACTAAGATATCAATATTGTCTAAATTAATAATTTTTTGTTTAAAGAGATCTAATAACCTACCCGGTGTAGCTACTAAAATATCTACTCCTTTTTTCAGGATTTCCTTTTGAGGTTCTATAGAAATGCCACCATAAACCACTGTAGGCGTTAAATTTGTGTATTTACCGTAGGTTTTAAAACTCTCATCAATCTGCAATGCCAGTTCACGTGTAGGACTTATAATTAGAGCTCTGATTTTTTTCCCTTTTTTAGGTGTATCTTGTTTATCATAAAGCATTTGCAAAATAGGTAAGGCGAAAGCCGCAGTTTTACCAGTTCCGGTATGGGCAGATGCTATGACATCTTTTTTTGCCAGAATAAGAGGAATTGCCTGTTCTTGAATTAATGTTGGGTCCTTATAATATTTTTCAACTATAGCTTTTAATATTGGCTTATTTAATTGCAGATCTTTGAATTGCATGGTATGATTTATTTTTGCAAAGATACTTTTTAGCAATTAAACCCAAAGTTTATAACATGTCAATTTAAATACATTTATAATCTTGATTATATTATAAATCTCAAAAACTGGTTTTGTTAATCCCAAATAATTACTTATTGTTTAACTCAGATTATATTCTCCGCAGAGATCAATTCGACAGCTCTCCAAGTAGTATCAGATTTTTCGAGGACTCAATTAAAGCTAATCAATAACCGATATTATGTATCCGACAAATATTTTGCTATTATGATTAAATCAATGGTAGTTATGCCGTTTTTTTTATCATATTTTTGACGCTTTAAATTTAATATTTCAAAGCCATTTTTCTTCAATGCCTTGGTTAGGTAATCCGCCTTATGATAATGAATAAATACCTTATCATCACCACTTAAACTTGGCCCTTCGTATCCAGATCTACTATAATCATCCTCCATGGTGCTTAAATAAAGTATTCCGTTAGATCGTAATAAACCCGATGCATCGTTTATTAATTTTAATGATTCTTCTTTGGATAGATATGGTAAACAAAAACCACACATAATTGCATCATATTTTTTATCAATCGCTTCAATATCTCTGCAATCCATTATTTGAAATTCAGCAGAGGGATTATTGATTTTAGCAAGATCAATCATTTTCGAAGCCAAATCTATTCCGAGGATATTAAAATCCGGACGTTTATCTAATAAATACTTTGTTATATTACCCGGACCACAGGCCATCTCAAAAATATCTGCATTTTTCTTTTCAACCAGTTTACAAAAAAAATCATAAGTATCATGATACAAATCCATATCCATGAATTTATCCTGATATTGCGTCGCACATTTATTATAGGTTGCTATGGTAATTTCATACTTGTCCATAACCAAATAGATTTTTTTAAAGGAGGTGATTTTATAATTTGTGTTAATCTGAGCTACTTATCAAATGGGTTTAATTGTCAAAATTAATGAGATTAAAGTTAAGTATAAATTATAAATATGTAAATCTTAAAAAAAATATTTTATTTGGAGTTTTGTTGTAGCAATTATATCAGGTTTGGCTTAAATTCTCTTTTAACTGCCTGATCTTTATATTTAACGCTGCAAAAAGTAAAGTCATAAACGGACTTAAATAATTAAAAATGGCATAAACAAAATACTCTCCAACACTTACACCCAGAACACCCGATTGATAAGCTCCGCAAGTATTCCATGGAACTAATACAGAAGTAACCGTTCCTGAATCTTCAAGGGTTCTACTTAAATTCTCGGGTGCCAACCCCTTTTTCTCGTAGGCTTTGCTAAACATTTTTCCAGGCACAACGATTGCCAAATACTGGTCTGACGCAGTAACATTTAATGCCAGACAAGTTGTTACAGTACTTGCGAATAATCCAAATACAGAATCTGCCATTTTTAATAATGAAGAACTTATTCTCGCTAAGGCCCCTATTGCATCCATTATTCCTCCAAAAACCATAGCACAAATGATCAACCAAATAGTTCCGAGCATACCACTCATTCCTTTTGCCTTAAACAGTTTAACAAGAGTTTCGTTATCTGTATTGATGGCAGTTTCTACAGTAATGGCATCCATAACACCCCTGTATGCTGATTTAAATGTTAAACTATCGGAATTTGCAATATTAACAACTATATCCGGCTGAAAAATTAATGCAAATAAACCACCAAATAAAGTACCAATTAATAAGGCAATTAAGGGCTGTACCTTTTTAACTATCAATAATATTACAATACCAGGCACCAAAAATAACCATGGTGTAATATTAAAGGTCTTGTCAATATCTGCAAGAATTCCTTTAGTATCTGCCACACCAGTAGTTTCTATATTTAGACCAATGATAATAAACACAATTAACGTAATAATAATTGTAGGTACAGTGGTATAAACCATATAGCGAATATGGGTGAAGAGATCAGTACCTGCCATTGCTGGTGCCAGATTTGTAGTATCAGACATTGGAGACATCTTATCTCCAAAATAAGCCCCTGACAATACCGCACCTGCAACCATACCCAGAGGTATTCCCAAGGCTCCACCGATACCAACAAGTGCAATTCCAACTGTCGCAGAGGTTGTCCAGGAACTTCCTGTAGCAATTGATATTATGGAACAAATAATCACTGTAGCCGGTAAAAATATTGTAGGGTTTAAAATTTCCAGACCATAATATATCATCGCCGGAATCACACCACTGATTAACCAGGTACCTGATAAGGATCCAACTAATAATAGTATGAGTAAGGCTCCGGTTGTTGATTTCACATTATTCGATACTTCATCAATCATTTTCTTATAGGATACCTTATTAAAAAATCCCACAATGGCGGCAACAGCACCGCCCATTAATAAAATAAACTGATTCGAACCAGCTAGTGGATCATCATCTTCACCTCCATAGCCAACTAGAACATTGTATGCCAACATTGCAATTAATACAATAACAGGAATCAATGCTTCCCAAATATTTAATTCTTTATTTTTAATAATATTTGTACCCATATCTACTAAGTCTTCAAAAAATTGATTTTGTAATGTTACGTAAATTCGGCGAGTTTTAAAAATTGATTTTAAATTGTATCTCACTCTTTTAACCAACCATTTAGCCGGGTATTACTAAATGCCAAAGTATATACATTGGAAGTTGCAAAAGCAATGCCTGAAGAACACTATACGTACCGACCAAATGATTCGGTAAGAACCTTTGGCGAACAAATGACGCATATCGGAATGTCAACAAGCATGATCTTACACAAATTTATCGAGGGTGAAGATATGAAGATGGATATGGAAGAAAATTCCAAACTTGAAAAAAGTATTGGGAAATCAAAAGAGGAAACTATAAAATTGCTAAATAACACTTTCGATGATACTATTAATTCATTAGAAAAAATGGATGAAAATGAATTGAGTAAAACCTTTGTCTTTATTTTTGCACCTAATATGCCCGAATATTCAAATGAGCAAGGTTTTATGGGGCTTCGTGATCATATCACTCACCATAGAGGGCAGGCAATAATTTACCTTAGAATGAAAGGGCTCAAAGTACCATACTATAAGGGTTTTTAATTCAAAAACCTTGAATAAAATTCCACATTTAATAAATGTGGAATTTTTTTTATTCCAAACGCAACCTAATTCTAAAATTGGTATCTTTTAATAAATCCCCCAATGTCTATGAAATTAGAATATATTATTTTGGACTATCTCAATAAAAATGACAACGGTAATTATATCGATGTTACTTTTATTAATGAAAATCATTCCGCTTTAAAAGATAAGGTTATGGAATTGAAGGGGAAAAATTTAATATTAATAGATGACAGTAGTTCCAGAGATTTCGAAGCATTTGGAATTACAAACGCAAGGGAGAAACGTATTAAAGCAAAGATTAAAATGAATGGCAAAATTTATCTCCATTCACTAAAAAAAATTAATAATATTACAAGTCAAATAAAAAAAAGTAAACGAAGTTGGAATTTGGCATATCTGTTTAACTTTTAATTATATGGCTTAATTACAAAAAATTACTCAAGATTAATCTTAGGATTATAGAATAGGGTTTGACAATTCAAACCCTTTTTTATTGTTTTAAAGATAGATTATTTCCTGTAAATCCGGATTAACTGCGTTGATCCCCTGATGCAAATCAAATATCCGCACAAATGTGCGATTTTTGAATGATGTGGGTAATATTCTTTGTTCGTTAAGATACATTGTTTACACTTTTCAAAGTAGTAATTTGTAGTAAAAAGCAATTAATTATACACTTTGTTGGAGTGCGTTTTTATCTCGTTCAGTTTGATTTCAAAATCATCATTTAATTTTTTTCATAAATAGTTCCTTATATGTTTTACCAATAGGAATTGATTTGTCGCCAATGAATACTTGGTTTCCGTATATTTTTGTGATTTTGTCAATGTTGATAATATACGAACGATGTATTTGTATAAATCTGAAGTTTTGCAATTTTTCATTCCAATTACGCAAACTATCCAAAATTAAAATACTTTTTTCATCAGAAACTACTTTTACATAATCAATCTCTGCTTTTAAAAATAAGATGTCATCAATATTTATATTGTACAAGGTTTTATCTGAATATAAAAATAGATTTTTATCAATTTCCTTTTTTTGATGAATTAGATTGTTTCTAACTCTGTTTACTGCTTTAAAAAAACGTTCAAAAGAAAAAGGTTTTAATAAGTAATCTACTACGGCTTCTTCAAAAGCCTCAATGGCATAATTGGAATATGCCGTAGTTACAATAACTTTTGGTGGATTGGTAATTGTTTTTAAATAGGATAATCCATTTAATTCTGGTAATTGAACATCGAGAAACAAAATATCAGCTTGTTGTAATTTATCTAGAGTAATATCCAATCCATTTTCATAGATGCCAATACAATTTAGAAAGGGAGTTTTAATAATATAGCTTTTCAACACTTCTTGCGCTGGCTTTTCATCCTCTAAAATTAGGCAATGTATCATAATTGGATATTGAGTGTTACTTTAAAAAGTCTGTTGCCATCAATAGTATGCAATTGATGATTGTTAGGATATAAATACTCTAATCGTTTTTTAGTGTTGGCAATACCTATCCCACTTTCTTTCCAATTAGTATCAATATCCTTTTCTGCATTTTCATTAAAAGGATTTTCGCAATAAAAAGTAAATGCATTGTCTTTTAATATAATTTTGATTTTTATAAGATGCTGCGAGCCTCTTAAAAGACTTGTATATTTAAACGCATTTTCTACAAATGAAATTAATAACAAAGGTGCAATATCTTGTTCGTAGTTATCGATATTTACCGAAAAATCAATATTTATTTTATCTGAAAGACGTTCTTCTTGTAAACTGATATAATCTTTTAAATGTGTGATTTCTTTTTTTAAAGAAACGTACTCGTTTTGACCTTCGTGTAAAACATATCTAAAATTATCTGATAATTTTAAGATCATTTCGGCGGTTTTATCATCTTTTTTTAATGCACTAGAGTAAATGGTATTTAAGGTGTTAAACAAAAAATGCGGATTAATCTGAGATTTTAATCCAGATAATTCGGCTTGCTGCTTCTTTCTATTGGCGTCTTCTAAAGCTGCTTGCTTTTTGTACGACTCTTTTATTGAATATAACATATAGGCAAACAAGGACAAAATTGTATAGGTAGAAATATAACCTATAGCATAATAACTTAAAAATGATTCTTCGTGTGTGCCTTTAAATAACCAATTATGAACTTTCAAATTAAAATAACCTACAGCGCAAAAGAGAACAAATAATAGTACTGCATTTCGCAACTTTTTTTTAGATGGAAAAAAAAGCAAGTAGGATACATAAAATACAACCATTCCAAAAAATAAATCATTCAATTCACTATTAAAATGATAAGGTGTATTTCTGCCAACAGATTTCAAAAACGGAAATAACAAATAGATAATCCAAAAGCCAACATGCAATAACGGTTCTCTTGCTTTAAACTTTTTAAGTAAAGCTATCTCTTTAAATACTATTATTGTCATATTTGTGAAATTTAATCAATGGGAGTTTCATTATATTCTCTATCTTTTCTACTTCTGAATCTCTCTTTATTTTCAAACAATTTATAATTTATGCTAAACAAAAAATTCAAGGTTTGCGACTGAATATCCCAAATAGTATTTTGAGTCAGATTATTGGTTTTACTTGTCCTGTTCAAAATATTGTTATTAAAAATGTCCACTATTCTTAAATTAGCAGAAAGCTTATTTTTTAAAAATCGACCACTTATTGCAAAATCTAATCTGTTTCTAGCTTCTACATAGCTAAATGTACTTTGACGTTTTGGTGTGTAAAGATACGTTATATCTGCTGTGAAATTTTTCCCAATGTCAAATGTATTTTTAAACTGAATATTAGAAGAGTATGTTCTATCCCAAGTAACTGCCGAACTTTTATTGATTTTAGTGAAATAATAATTGGCTGTAAGCCTTGAATCCCAAAAGGATGCTAATTTATACCTTAATGTTGTTTCAAAGCCATAAGAATTTAATACTCCTGAGTTTTCATAACGAAATACTTGCATTTCGTTTTCTGAAGACTCTGTCCATAAAATGACATTTTTTCTATGGCGATAAAAGCCGGTTATTCCTAAATTGAATCCTTTAGAGCTTTTTTGATAGCTAAACTCAATATTGTCACTAAGTTCAGGTGTTATATCTGGATTATATTCCCAAATAAAAAGAGGACTCACAATTTGAAATGCATTAATATGATGAAAATTCGGCCTAGAAACACGCCTACTATACCCTAAATTTAACGTATTACCATCGTTGATTGGATATGAAAAATGTACAGAAGGAAATAAATTTGAGAACTTTTGTGATGTTTTGAAATTATTAGTCCTGCTTCTTGAATGTGATGTGAAATATTCATAGCGCAATCCAGCTTGTAAATTAATTTTTCCCAAAGAAAATTTACCCAATCCGTATAAACCCAATAAGGATTCATCATATTCAAATTGACTACTTGTAGTAGTCTCATTTGCTGGAGTAAACAAATTTTGGCTCTCTAATGTTTGAGTGTTTCTAGATATGCCTGTCTCAATAGTTAGCCTATCTTTAACAGGAAAAGTGTAGTCTAAAGCTAAAGATTGTAGCACAAAATCTTCTGTTAAAAATTGATTAAAAAGAAGTATATCATCTTCATAATCTGTTATAGGATAATTATTATTGCTGCTATTTACATTATAATCCAATTCTAAAAAGTGCTGGTCGTTATCAAATTTCAACCTATAGTTTGCATTAAAGATAGTCACAAAATGAAAGTGACTATTCTCTCTTAAAAATTCATAATCATCACGTGCCGTAACATTAAAATAATTTGATTTGTTAAAATAATTATGAGAATCATCTGTATAATCTATTTCAAAAGAAAATTCATGCCTTTCCTTGATAAAAAAATCTAAACCCGATGCTATTTTATACACATTCCCATCAAATTCATAAGGAGTAAATATATTTTCGGTATTGCCATTACTGAATTGACGCTGTATAGTTTGATTGTTAGTTTCTTCGCTACTAGATTTTGAGGCACTCAGTCTAAAATTTACTGAAGAAAAATTATAGTTTCCATTAATCCCAAAACTATGTCGTCTACTACCAACCGAAGTGTTTAATCCTAAATTCAGTCCTAAATAACTATTCTTCTTTAATATAATATTAATGATACCCGAAATGCCATCTGCATTATGTTTTGCTGAAGGCGAAGTAATAATCTCTACTCGGTCTATAGCCGATGCCGAAATTTGCTGTAGTAATTCTGTAGCACTTAACGAAGAAGGTTTACCATTTACTAAAACCCGAACATTATCACTCCCTCGTAACGAAACGGTACCTGTAGTAATATCAGTTTGTACTTCAGGTATTTGATCAAAAGCCTCTAAAGCATTAACTCCAGACTGTTGAATATCACTTCCTAAATTAATAATTTTTCTATCTATTTTAAGTTGAGTTGTAGTCCGTTTGCCTTTAATGATAACCTCTTCTAAAGTAGTACTATCAACTATTAATGATATAAGTAATTCTTTTTGATCCTTAATTTCAGATAAATTCAATCGAAATGTTTCGTAACCAATAAAACTGACTTCTAGATGTGTAAATGTTTTGTTAGTGTTTAATTGAAAATTGCCGTTTTCATCAGCAGAAACACCATCAACTAATTCAATTTTGTTGTAAGTTGCAATTGTAGCAAAAGGGACTCTCTCTTTAGTGATAGCATCAACTACAACTCCTTTAAATTGTATTTTTTGAGCAGAGGCTGATACAGATATAATAGATAAGAATATAGATAGGATTGTTATACGTTTCAAATTAATAGTTTTTAAATTCGAAGCAAAATTGCTGTTATGCTAACTATTTAAAAACTTTAATATGTAAACGTACTTTATTGCTCTGTGAAAGAATATTTAGAAATAGGGTTATCTGCTTTTTTAAAAGGTGGAATTCAAAATTCCGAAAGTATTATTTTAAAGAATGTAAGAGTCTTTTTTCAAAATGTCTCGTCCTGAAATATGGCTACAGTTTAAAATTGATTTTAAATGGATGCCTTGATGAAATAGTGGATGCCTTTTTATGCACCTCAAAAAAGTTTATTTGTAGAAATATAATTAAATCGGAAAAACTGGATGATTGCAAGAATAACACCTGCAAAGCGAGCTTTGGGTACGTTTTAAAACTAAAAAATCCGCACAAATGTGCGGATTTTTCAATGATGTGAGCAATGTAGAATTAAGATTATTCTATATCATTGTTTAATAACATCGTCTTTCATGGAATAAAGTATTGCCAACAATTCATTTCGTGAGACTCTATCAACCTTGTTGGCATCCAGAACAAAAAGGATATCATCAATGGCTGATAAAAAGTCTGCTTCTGATAAATTTAACCCCTTATGAGCCCCTGCCATATCTCTTCCCTTATATTCAGTTCCTCCTCCAGTACCAGCACCTAAAAAATCTTTTACATGTTGTTTAAATTGTTCGAAATATTCTGGGTTTTCTTGCAATGGAATAAAATAATGCTTAATATCCTCATTTTCGAGGTGTCGAGCTACAATTTCCTCCACTGCCACTGAAATACCTTCTTCCCCACCCAATTTTTCATAGATCGATTTTTCTTCAACAACAGTTACCTCATCCTGAGTTGCAGCCACATCCTTTTTTACTTCAGTTTTGCACGATAAAAATGTAATTGCAAATACAAATAATAATAAATATTTAGTTGTTTTCATTTGATTAATAATTTAAAGTTATAATAATAGTATTTTGATTAATGAATAAAACTAATAATAATAATACTTTTTTGCAAATCAATTCATTAAAATACTCAAATTTAGTATGAGTTTAAAATGGTAATCACCTAATGTAAATAAAATAAGCTTCCAAAAATGGAAGCTTATTCTCTTATTTGTGGGCAATGAGGGATTAACTGCGTTGATCCCCTGATGACCCCGGATGCAACTAAAAAATCCTTAATCACACTGGCGTGAGATTGTATTTTTTAGTTTTAAAATGTACCTGCAAAGCAAGCTTTGGGTGCATTTTAAAACTAAAAAATCCGCACAAATGTACGGATTTTTGAATGATGTGGGCAATGAGGGATTCGAACCCCCGACCCTCTCGGTGTAAACGAGATGCTCTGAACCAACTGAGCTAATTGCCCTAAGCGGATGCAAATATAATTTAGTTTTTTATTCTGACAAACATTTTTTTATAAATTTTAATCCATATCGATATAAAAAACTTCATCTATAAAAATAAGATGAAGTTTTTAGTTAGTAATAGAAAAATTTATTTTGATAATGATGGAATATTAGTAAATATTTTGCTTGTCTGACTTTCAATTGCACTTTCTAAAGATTCAATAAACTCTTTTCTTTTAATATCATCCGGAACCAGTTTTTTCATAATTTCTTTATTCTTATACATAGCATTTTCCATCTCCGAAAGGGAACTATAAATTATTAGTTCTATAAATTCTCTACTATCAGCTCCCCAAAAATGGCGATATGGAGAATAAGCTTTTATTAAATCATTTTTATGAATTACATTTTCGACATATTTTTTATAATTTTTGTAAGAATCTTCATCTTCATAATCCGATAATATATTCGTTTTCACTAAATAAACTAAAGGCTTATTATAATTTACTTTTATTTCATTAGCCAGAGTCTTACCATAATTTGAAGATTGATAAATTTCATCAGAGTGAAAACTATTATAAAAACTATTTTGTTTTTCAAAAAAAACTTTTCTTTTATCTTCATCCGGCCAGGCCTTCGCAATCAGATCCTCTCTTAATTCATTTACCCGCATAATATCATCCCAGGACCTAATAACATTTATCACCTTAATTTCACTAAAGTTTGGAGAAAAATAATTCACTAATACCTCGTGAGAAAGAATAAGATAATTTTTACTGGTAACATTATCAAAATACTCTTGCTCAACAGATTTCCAATTTTCATAATCAATCCCTTCAGCACCATGTAAAGTGGTCACCGTTATAAAAACGGGTTCAAGCTCATTAACTTCGTTTTGAGAAAACAAATAATTAGAAAACAAAAAGGAGTTAAATAAAAAAAATAAGGCTGGTAATTTACTTTTCATACAATTGAATTTGACAATAAAATATTATTTTGAATTCGATTAAACAAAGTTATAATATTTTATTCAATTTGACTAGAGAGGTAATTCGGCCACAACAAACGTACTGCCGCCAATAAAAATAAGGTCATTATAATTAGCGTTTTTTATAGCCATTTGAAAAGCTCTATCAACAGATTGATAAACATTTCCATTTAATTTATATGACATTGCTTCTTTTTGTAACACTTGAGCATCCAATCCTCTGGGAATATCAGGTTTACAAAAATAATAACAAGCGTTTTCTGGAAACAATGGCAGAATCGAAGTTAAACTTTTATCATTAACCACACCTAAAACCATATGTAAGTTTTTATAATCTTCCTTTTTTAATTGATTCATAACCAGATTCAAGCCCTCTTTGTTGTGCGCAGTATCGCAAATAACTTTTGGATTGGTATTCAATATCTGCCAACGCCCCTTTATACCTGTATTTTGGACTACATTAATTAAACCTTTTTTGATTTGTACATCAGATATAATAAAATGTTTTTGAGCTAATAATACTATTGTTTGTACAGCCGTATTTACATTTTTAATTTGATAATCTCCTAAGAGATCCGTTGCGTATTCCTCTTTTATTAATTCTTCTGCAAAATAAACAGGTGATTTATTATTCGATGCAATATCCTGAAATACTGATGTGGTTTTTTCATGTTTTTCTCCAATTACCACCGGAACGTTTGGTTTGATTATCCCTCCTTTTTCGAATGCAATTTCAGGCAAACTTTCACCTAGAAATTGCGTGTGATCATAACCTATGTTTGTAATTACTGAAACTATTGGTACAATGATATTTGTTGAATCTAATCTACCCCCTAATCCAACTTCAACAATTGCAATATCGACTTTTTTTTTCGCGAAAAAATCAAAAGCCATGCCAACGGTCATTTCAAAAAATGATAATTTTTGTCGATCCAAGAATTCTATATTGTCAGCAATAAAATCAATTACATTTTGCTCTGAAATAAGATGCCCATTAATTATTATTCGCTCCCTAAAATCTTTTAAATGCGGTGATGTATATAATCCAACATTATATCCTGCTTCTTGAAAAACGGAAGAAATCATATGGCTTGTTGAACCTTTACCATTTGTGCCGGCAACATGAACTGATAAGAATTTTTTTTCGGGATTACCTAAATGTTTGGATAATGCATTTATATTGGTTAAGTCTTTTTTAAAAGCCGTTTTTCCTTGTCGCTGATACATAGGAAGCTTATCAAACATCCAATGTAATGTTTCTTTGTAGTTCAATTTTATTCTGATAAAGAAAAATTATAAATAATAATTCCAATTTGCTTGGAAGGAGCATTATTATCTGCATTAAATTTGGTCTTTAATGCAGCTTCCTTGGCTCTATTTAACAAACATGGAGCTGAATTTGTCGTTCCTTTAACACCAGCTTGTGCTGCAAATACCTTTCCGGATTTATCCACTGAAATACTAACAAAAACTTTACCTTCTTCATTACAATCATATGTAGGCTTTGGTTTTGCAACTGCTTTCCGGTTACCTAAACGATAATTCCCTCCGCTTCCATCTCCACCAATCCCGTAATATCCACTTGCATTAGGGTCACCTGTTTTTTTTCCTTTATCACCTGGTCTATTATCATCCCCTTCTCCACCATCTGCATTTCCATTAGCATCGCTGAATCCACCCATTAATGCATCCAGGTTTTTCCGTTTAGCCTCTTTTTCTTGTTTTTCTTTTTCTATTCTACGCTGTTCCTCTTCTATTTTTTTTCTTTCAATTTCAGCCTTTTCTGCGATTTCTTTTTTTATCCTATCTTCTTCTTTCTTTTTAGCATCTTCGCGTTTTTTTATTGCTATAGCTTCTTCATTATTTTGAGTGAGCACGTCTTCAGCTTCTTCACTTGAGTCGGTTGATGTCTCCACTGGTTCTTCTATAGCCTTTTCTTCCACTACTTCTTCTTCTACAATCTGTTCTTCTTCTGCAGTTGGTTCTTCTTGAGCTGGTTTTAATGCTTCTTTAGGTTGAACGTTTCCACTGCCAAAATCAGTAGTCCCAAAATTTATGGAAATACCATATTCTTTGGGCGGATCAAAATAGCTAAGACCAAAAGTAAAAATCAGCAATAAAATTATTATAGCAATAATAGTAGTTATTGTTGCCGATTTTTTTTTGTGTTTAGTATCTAAAAAAGACATTTTATTTTAATTAAACAATTAAGTATTTCATTTATTTTGGACGAACAGCAAGTATTACCTTAAATTTATTGCGATTTGCAATATCCAGAACTTTTACTGCTTTTTCTATAGGAACTCCCTCCTCAGCTCGAAGCACTATTGTAGGATTATCTTCAGATTTCAATTTATCTAATAAATATTGCTCCAATTCCACTTCTTTTACTTTCTTTTTATCAATATAAAAATCCAGGTTTTTTGTTATACTGATCGCTGTAGATTTATTATTCTCCGTTTTACCTTGTGCTTTTGGTAAAATAATATCTAAGGCATTAACCGTTACTAAAGTAGATGTAAGCATAAAAAAGATCAATAACAAAAAAACAATATCAGTCATAGATGACATATTGAAATTTGGATTTATTTTGTTTCTGCCCCTTAATTCCATGATATTTTTATTCTATTAGGTCAATTTAAACTATTATTTCAATTTCTTCAGTTTATTAAAACCCTTCAAATTAGATTGGTTCATTCAACAAATCTAGAAATTCAAGCGAATTGGCCTCCATTTGATAAACAACTTTATTGGTTCTTACAATTATATGATTATAAGCCACATACGATATAATCCCAACAATTAATCCTGCTACAGTTGTTGTCATTGCCGTATACAGGCCATCACTTAATAATTTTATATCTATTTGACCACCTGCATTTGCTATTTCATGAATAGCAATTATCATACCTATAACTGTTCCTAAAAACCCAATCATCGGCGCAGCTCCGGCTATAGTGGCTAGTACACTAACATTTTTTTCAAGCTTATAAATTTCAAGCTTTCCAGCGTTTTCTATAGCGGTATTAATATCATCTAATGGCTTGCCAATTCTCGATATCCCTTTTTCAATTAAACGTGATACCGGTGAGTTATTACTCTGGCTTAATATTTTAGCGGCTTCCAAATTACCATTAAGTATATTATCCTTGATTTGATTCATATAATTTTTATCAATTTTTGAAGCAGCTTTTATGGCTAAAAATCTTTCAAAATAAATATACAATGCTATCAGAAGTAATACAAATAACAAGGCAATTATTATTTGGCCTCCTAAACCACCATCCATAATTAAATTAAAAATTGATAAAGTTTTTTCTTCTGAAACCACCTCTTCTAAAATATCAGGATTTCCACCTGAATCTTGCAGTAAAATTAATGACATATTTTTTAATTAATAAGGTAATAAAATTGTAACGGACCCCTCTATTTAAAATTGTTCAAAAAAGGTGAAAGTTTTACAAAAATTAATAAAATAGTGTTCTCATAAACATAAAGCAAAATGAGCCAGCCAGAAATCCAACTAAAGCCAACCAGGAAATTTTCTTCAAATACCAAAAGAAGTTTATTTTTTCCATGCCCATTGCAACAACTCCTGCTGCTGATCCAATAATTAACATACTACCACCAGTACCTGCCGCAAAGGCAACAAAATGCCATAGCGGGCTATCTATCGGGTCTGAAAACATTCCTATACTAGCCGCTACTAAAGGTACATTATCAATAACAGCTGATGCAACTCCCATGATCATAACTACCAGATCAGAAACCGAATAACCTGCAATTGCAGGTTCTGTACCCAACATAGGTACATTTTCGTTTAAGCTTTCTGCAAAATGAAATAAAGTTCCCAAAGATTCCAGAGCGGCCACTGCTAATAATATTCCTAAGAAAAATAAAATACTTGGTAATTCTATACCTGCCAATGCTTTATGAACCGGGCTAAAATGGGATGCTTCATCTGACCTTTCATCTACATGGGTCAATGCAATTCTTGAATTACTAAATATTTCAGCAAATGTTGCAACCACTGCCAAGGACAACATCATACCAACATATGGAGGTAAATGAGTTATTGTTTTAAAAATAGGAACAAACATAATGGCTCCTAAACCCAAGTATAACATTGCGCTACTATATTTATCTCCGTTAGACACCTCAATTTCTTTTTCAGTTTCAATAGTACCTTTAAATGCTTTCATTCTTGATGCAATTAAAACCGGAATTATCATGGATAAAAGTGATGGGAAAAATAAGTATTTTATTAAATTTACTGTCGTAACTTTATTCCCTATCCACAACATGGTTGTGGTAACATCACCAATTGGAGACCATGCACCTCCCGCATTGGCAGCAATAATAATCATTCCGGCAAACCATAACCTATCTTCTCTTACTTTTATTATTTTTCGCAAAATGGTTATTAAAACAATTGTTGCTGTTAAGTTATCTATAATTGCAGATAAGATGAAAGCAAGGAATGAAAAGATCCAAAGTAATCTTACTTTGCTATTTGTCTTAACATAACCTTTTATGGTAGAAAATCCGTCAAAATAATCAATAATTTCAACAATGGTCATTGCTCCAATCAAGAAAATCAAAATTTCGGATGTTTTACCTAAATGATGTAATAATATTTCTTCTATATGTGTGGGTATCAGCTTATGCAATTCTGCATCAACTTCAAAAACCTCCATATGGCCTAAGGAAATTACTGCCCAACTCACTGCCATCATTGCCAAAGCCGGAATTAATTTATCTACTTTTAAACTGTGTTCTAAGGTAATTGCCAGATAACCTAGTACAAAAATTATTATTACTATTGATTCCATTTAATATATTATTATTATAATCGCTAAATATAGTAAATTATACTATTTAATAATTAATTTTAAGTCAAAATCCATCAACAGATATAATTATATCAATTCCTGAAGAGCAATTTCAAAAGCAGTTTTACTAATATCAGTTTTGTACGGATGTAAATGATGTGCTTTTTCTAAAGCTGCCTTAATAATATTTGATGTATCATTAAAAATAGCATCATCACTCATGGGTAATTCAACTTTTGCTTCCATTAAATAAGCAAAAACCCTTGCTATACCGCAATTGGAAATAAAATCAGGAATTAAACTAACCTTTTGATCGGTCGATTCCATTATGGGTCCAAAAAATATTTCTGAATCTGCAAAAGGAACATTTGCACCAGGTGAGATTACCTCTAAACCAGATTTGATCATCTGGGTTACCTGTTCTTTAGTTACCAATCTCGAAGCAGCTGCAGGTATAAATATTTCGGTAGGAATTGACCATATTTTCTGATTGATTTCTTCGAAAGGCATCATTTTTTCGGTCACTAACATATTACCACGTTTATTTAAGAACATGGTACGAACTTCTTCTAAAGAATATCCATCTTCATTAATTACGCCTCCTACTCTATCAATTATACCAACAACCTTTACACCCAATTGGGTTAAGTAATAAGCGGCAGCAGAACCAACATTACCAAAGCCTTGAACAATCGCCCTTTTACCTGCAACAACACCTCCATAAATATTGTAATAATGTTTTATAGCCTCAGCCACACCATATCCTGTTAACATATCTGCAACTGTGTATTTTTTGCTCAAATCGGGTGAATACTTTTCATCCTCAATTACCTTGATCACTCCGTGTCGTAATTGTCCAATCCTATTAATTTTTTGAGCCTCTGTTGGTTTAAAATGCCCATTAAAAACTCCCTCCTGAGGATGCCATACTCCTGAATCCTCTGTTAAGGGAATTACATCATGAATCTCATCTACATTTAAATCACCACCGGTACCGTAATAATATTTTAACAGAGGTGTTACTGCTTTATACCAACGCTCTAAAACACCTCTTTTTCGTGGATCATTTGGATCAAAATTAATACCCGATTTTGCCCCGCCGATTGCCGGTCCGGAAACGGTGAATTTTACTTCCATTGTTTTAGCCAATGACAATACCTCATTCATATCCAAACCTTTACGCATCCTTGTACCTCCACCAGCTGCTCCACCTCGAAGAGAATTAATAACTGTCCATCCTTCAGCATCTGTTTCTTGATCACGCCAGTGAAAAACTATTTCAGGCGGTTTACTTTCATATTTTTTGAGAAGTTCTTTCATTATTTTTAATTATATTATATGAGAATATTTATAATTTCATTTCTCTCTGCTAAATTATTCTAGCTACAGAAGGAAACTATATTATATGCATATTACACTTCAAACACTACTCCGCTACTGTGATCTTTTTTTGCTCCGGTAACACTCTTTAAACAATTAACCTGGTTTTGATCTTTTAGCACACCTAATAAAGCAAAGATCAAAGCTTCTTTAAAATCAATTATTTCCTTATCAGGAATTATAATACTAGCTTTAGACAATTCTGATATTCTATGGATTAAATAATCATTAAAAGCACCACCGCCTGTTACCAAAACACTTGGCATTTTATTGTTTGTTGTAGAGTTAATCCGATCAATTACTACAGCAATTTGCATTGCAACGTGCTCAATAAAAGTTCTTAAAATTGTATTTACTTTCAAATCGTATTTATCAATCATTGGCAAAATTGTTTCTATTATAAACTCATAGCCTAATGATTTAGGTTTATCGTCCTTGTAAAACGGAAGATTATTCAGCTCGTTCAACAACTCATTATGCAATATGCCCTGAGCCGCAATTTTACCTTTATCATCAAACTCCAGATCTATTAATCGGGTATAATGATTCAAAACAATATTGATTGGGCAAATATCAAAAGCTTTTCTTCCTTTATTATTTTCAAATGAAATATTAACAAAACCCCCAAGATTTAAACAATAATCATAGTTAGCAAATAATAATTTATCACCAACAGGAACTAAGGGTGCACCTTGACCTCCATATGCTAGATCCTGAACCCTAAAATCACAAATTACTTTAACATTTGTAATTGCTGCTATCACAGCACCACTTCCAATTTGTAAAGTATAATTTTGATCTGGTTTATGATAAATTGTATGACCATGCGACGAGATAAAATCAATATTTTCCAAATCATTTTTCAAAATAAAATCATGTACTAAATCTCCCAATAATTTACCGTAATCCACATGTAATTTAGCCAATTTCTCTCCGTTAAAATGAAAAGCATCCTGAAGCATATTTTTCCATTTTTCAGAATAACTTATTGATTCTTTTTGCAATATTTCAAAAGAATAGCCATCTTCCTTAATAAATTTAGCAAATACTAAATCAACTCCGTCTAAAGAGGTGCCGCTCATTAGCCCGATCACATACCAAATTTTATTTTTCATAATTGCGTAAAAGTACAAATAGATTTTGAGATTTTCTGTATCTTTGGGCAATTCAAATAAAAATAAATATCTCATAATTAATATGGACTTTACACTCACTGAAGAACAAATTATGATTCGTGATGCGGCTCGTGATTTTGCTAAAAATGAACTTTTATCCGGCGTTATTGAACGCGATGAAAAACAATCCTTTCCACATGAACAAATAAAAAAAATGGGAGAACTTGGATTTCTGGGTATGATGGTCGATCCAAAATATGGAGGCGGTGGAATGGATACAATTTCTTATGTTTTGGCAATGGAAGAAATATCGAAAATTGACGCATCTGCTTCTGTTGTAATGTCAGTTAACAATTCATTAGTTTGTTGGGGATTAGAAAAATACGGTACTGAAGAACAAAAACAAAAATATTTAGTGCCTCTAGCTACTGGTGAAATTATTGGAGCATTTTGTTTAAGTGAGCCAGAAGCCGGAAGCGATGCTACTTCACAAAGAACAACCGCAATTGACAAAGGTGATTATTACTTAGTAAATGGAACCAAAAACTGGATTACAAATGGTAATAATGCCAGTGTTTATTTGGTAATAGCACAAACTCATGTTGAAAAAGGCCATAAAGGAATCAATGCTCTGATCCTTGAAAAGGATATGGAAGGTTTTGTTGTAGGGCCCAAAGAAAATAAATTGGGTATTCGTGGCTCTGATACACATTCACTTATGTTCAATGATGTTAAGGTTCCAAAAGAAAATAGAATTGGTGAAGATGGATTTGGATTTAAATTTGCCATGAAAACACTTGCAGGTGGAAGAATAGGTATTGCATCACAAGCTCTGGGTATTGCATCAGGTGCATATGAGTTAGCTCTTCAATATTCTAAAGAACGAAAAGCATTTGGTAAAGAAATTAGCAAACATCAGGCAATAGCCTTTAAATTGGCAGATATGGCTACTGAAATTGAAGTTGCAAGATTGCTTTGTCTAAAAGCAGCATGGGATAAAGATCAACAAAAAAATTATGACTTATCAGGTGCAATGGCAAAACTTTATGCCGCTGAAATGGCTATGCGAGTAACTATTGAAGCTGTTCAAATTCATGGTGGATATGGATTCGTTAAAGAATACCATGTTGAACGTATGATGCGTGATGCAAAGATAACACAGATCTATGAAGGGACTTCTGAGATCCAAAAAATTGTAATTTCAAGATCAGTTTTAAAGGATTGATACTTTAAAATCATTTACCTGTCACCTATCAATCCTCTGATCAATTATTAAAATAATTTGATGAAAACAGTTTTAATTACTGGAGGAACAGGATTGATTGGTGAATATTTAAGTCATCAATTATCAAATCTTGGGTATCGAGTTTCTATCTTAAGTAGAAATAAGAAGTCAAATGCCATATTTAAAACTTTTACCTGGAATTATCAAAAAGGTGAAATTGACCCTGAGGCCCTAAATGACTTAGATTATATTATTCATTTGGCAGGAGCAAGTATTATTGACAAAAAATGGTCGTCTAAACGGAAAAAAGAAATAATTGATAGTCGCGTTGAATCAACTAAATTTTTGTTCAAAACCATTAAAGCAAGTTCACATCAATTAAAAGCTTTTATCTCGGCGTCGGCAATTGGGTATTATGGTGCTCTAACAACAGATCATATTTTTATTGAAGATGACCCTTCTGGTGAAGATTTTTTAGGTAAAACCTGTGAGAAATGGGAGTCAGAAACAGATCAATTTAAGCAATTAAATATTAGAACCGTAAAGATCAGAATCGGAATTGTTCTTTCAGATCAAGGAGGAGCTCTTAATAAAATGATAATGCCAGCAAAATTCCATTTAGCTTCAGCTTTTGGAAATGGCAATCAATATATGCCATGGATACATATAAATGATCTTTGTAATATATTTATAAAATCCATCGAAGATGAAACAATTCAAGATGCATATAATGCTTCAGCTCCCGAACATATAAATAACAAAGATTTTACTAAAATTTTATGCCAATTTTTAAATAAGGTATATTGGTTACCAAATATACCGGCAAAATTAATTAATCTTGTTCTTGGAAAAAGATCAGTATTACTTTTAGAGGGAAGTAGGATTTCATCAAAAAAAATACAAGAAACAGGGTTTGAGTTTAATTTTCCAACCCTTAAGAATGCCTTACAAAATATATTAACTGAATAAAATTTATGAAAAAATTATTGCTCTTTTTATTGGTAAGTATCCATGTGTTCAGTCAAAAGGTTGACACTTTGGAAGTATTCAGTAATTCAATGCAAAAAACACTAAAAAATGTGGTTATCCTTCCTGATGCTTACCAAAATCTAGATAAAGAATTTCCAGTACTATATTTATTGCATGGGGCATATGGTGATTTTACAAATTGGATAACCAAGGTTCCCGATATAAAGAATTATGCCAATCACTATAATATGATCATTGTTTGCCCTGATGGGGATCCGTTTAGTTGGTATTTAGACAGTCCGGTAGATCAAAAATACAGATATGAAACATACGTTTCTACAGAGTTGATCAATGAAATTGACAAAAAATACAAAACGATAAAATTAAAAAAAGGAAGATCAATCACCGGTTTAAGTATGGGAGGGCATGGTGCATTATATATAGCATTCAGGCATCAGGATATTTTTGGAGCTGCCGGTAGTATGAGTGGAGGAATGGATCTGGTTAGATTTGCTAAAAAGAAAAATTATGAACTGAAGAATCGTCTGGGAGATTTTACACAAAATCCGGAAAATTGGATTAGCAATACCATAATTAATATGACCGGTCTCGTTCTTGATACGGGTTTAAAAATATATATTGATTGTGGATTGGATGATTTTATGTATGAATCAAATAGAGATCTTCACAAAAAAATGATTGAACAAAACATTCCACATGAATATACCGAACGTCCAGGGAAACACAATTGGGATTATTGGGCGAATTCTATTAAATATCACATGGTGTTTTTTGATTCCTATTTTAAGACAAAAATTGAATAATGTTTAGCAATAAATCATAAATTTCACATAACTTGAAACTTGGAAATTTCTGTATCTTTGAAATACAATATCATTTACAATGTCATTTATAGATTATTACAAAATTCTGGGTGTAAATAAATCCGCTAGCGATAAGGACTTAAAAAAAGCATATAGAAAATTGGCTCGTAAACACCATCCTGATGTCAATCCAAATGATGAATCCGCTAAAAAGAAATTTCAGGAGATCAATGAAGCAAATGAGGTATTGAGCCATCCTGAAAATAGAAAAAAATACGATAAATACGGGAAAGATTGGGAGCATGGTGAAGCCTTTGAAAAAACTCGCCAGCAACAACAACAATATCAATATTCAGGTGGGAGACAACAATATTCACAGAGCGGAAGCAGTTTTTCAGAACATGATTTTTCAGATTTTTTTGAATCAATGTTTGGCGGTTCGCATCACGGTCAAGGTCGGAGTACAACAAAATTCAGAGGCCAGGATTATAACGCATCTTTACAATTAAATTTAAAGGACGTCTATAAAACTCATAAACAAACACTAACTGTAAACGGTAAAAACATTCGCCTTACTATTCCTGCGGGCGTAGAAAATAATCAAACTATAAAAATAAAAGAGCATGGTGGCAAAGGGATAAATGGAGGTCCGAATGGCGATCTGTTCATAACATTTCAAATTAGAAATAAAACCCACTTTAAGCGTGATAAAAATAATCTCTTTACCAATGTTGAATTAGATCTTTATACTGCCATTTTAGGTGGTGAAATAACCATTGATACTTTTACAGGAAAAGCTAAATTGAACATAAAACCCGAAACTCAAAATGAAATGAAAGTCAGGTTAAAAGGTAAAGGATTTCCTGTTTATAAAAAAGAAGGAATATTTGGTGACCTATTCATTACATTTAATATTATAACACCAACCAACCTGAGCAAAAAAGAAAAGGATTTATTTGAAGAATTATCTAAATTAAAGTAAAATGATGTCAGAAAAACTAATATCCATAAAAACTATTTGTACAAATTATAATATTGAATATTCTTTTATTGACTCTTTATTTGAGATTGGTTTAATTGAAATTACCACAATCGATAAAATTCATTATCTTGAAAAAAATAAAATTACTGATATAGAAAAAATGATGCGTTTGCATCATGAACTTGGTATCAATATTGAGGGGATTGATGTGATTTCGAATTTGACAGTTAAAATTAAAAATCTCCAGGAAGAGATCAATTATTTAAAAAACAGAATTCAATTTTACGAGGATTAAGTCTGCTACACATTAAATTTGCAGGAAAATAATATCTTTAAATTATTAAGTATATCAAAAAACTGGAAATTTTCAAATAATCAATTTTTACAGATTGACATTTTTCACAATCTTAATTTATAATTTTACCATTTATTATTCCGATTTTTTAGAATATTGCATTTTTTATATCATTTAACAGTTACTATTGCATTATTTTTACTGTTTTTGTTATTTTTGTAAAAATTCAATAATTATGGCGTACAAAAAGCAGGGAGTTTATTTACCGGAGTTTGAACATGACAATTGTGGAGCAGGATTTATTTGCAGCCTTAATGGAGAAAAGACCAATAAGATAATTCATGATGCCTTAGAAATATTAATAAAATTAGAGCATAGAGGTGCTGTTAGCGCTGACGGTAAGACAGGTGACGGAGCAGGAATATTAATTGACATACCTCATCGGTTTTTTAATAAAGTTTGTAATTTCAAATTACCTGACCCAAAAAAGTATGCCGTCGGAATGGTATTTTTACCGCCCAGTGAAAATCAAAATAAATATTGTATTGAAGTTTTAGAAAAAGAAATTAAAAATCAAAATTTAAAGATCTTAGGCTGGAGAGATGTTCCGGTAAATCCATCTCATCTTGGTGAAATTGCAAAGTTAAATGAACCGAAAATTAAACAAATATTTGTTGAAAACATCAATGATAATATAACGGATCAGCAATTCAATGCAAAAATATTTACAGCAAGGAAAATTACCGAGCATAAAATAATTAAATCAAAATTAAAAGAAAGTAAACAATTCTATATACCTAGTTTTTCATCGACCACATTAATTTACAAAGGTTTGTTAATTCCTGAAGATATAAGGAATTATTATCAAGATCTTTCTGATCCTGATGTTGTAACGCGTCTTGCATTAGTACACCAAAGGTTTTCTACAAATACATCTCCTTCTTGGGATTTAGCGCAACCCTTTAGGTTTATGTGCCATAATGGAGAAATAAATACTTTACGCGGAAATATAAGCAGAATGAAAGCCCGTGAAGAATTAATGCAGAGTGAGATTTTCGGTAATGATATGAAGAATCTTTTCCCTATAATTCTAGAAGGAAAGTCTGACTCGGCTTCTATGGATATGGCGGTTGAACTTTTATTGATGACTGGCCGTTCACTTCCTGAAGTTATGATGATGTTAGTTCCTGAAGCCTGGGAAAAAGATTTAACAATGCCGGATGAAAAGAAAGCATTTTATGAGTATAACTCGTGTATTATGGAGCCTTGGGATGGGCCAGCTTCTGTACCGTTTACTGATGGTATTTTTATTGGTGCTTTACTGGATAGAAATGGTTTGCGCCCTTCTCGTTTCACCGTTACAAAAAGTGGATACGTCATAATGTCGTCAGAAATTGGCGTTTTAGATATTAAACCGGAAGATGTGTTAAGACATGGAAGACTTGAACCCGGGAAAATGTTTTTAGTGAACATGAATGAAGGCAGAATAATTGAAGATGAAGAGATCAAGACTGAAATAGCCAAAAAACAACCGTATAGAAAATGGTTGAATGACAATCTTTTACCTTTAGCCGAAATACCTTATACCGGTAATAAATGCCCAATAGAAATAACACCTTATAAAACACGACAGAGAATGTTTGGCTATACTATGGAAGACATTGACACCATTATTACGCCAATGTGTAAAACAGGTAAGGAAGCTATTGGCTCAATGGGTACCGATACTCCTTTAGCAGTATTATCAGAAAAACCACAGTTATTATACAATTACTTTAAACAACTTTTTGCCCAAGTCACTAATCCTCCATTAGATGGAATTAGAGAAGAAATAATAACAGACATCAGTTTAGCGGTTGGAGAAGACAGAAATATATTCGAAACGAAATCTGAACATTGTAAAAAGCTTAAAATTCAAAATCCGGTAATTTCAAATAATGATCTGGATAAAATCAGAAATATTGATCATCCTGATTTTAGTGCCTGTGAAATTGAAATGTTGTATGATATCAAATGCGGACTTAACGCCCTTGAAAAAGCTCTGGACGAAATTGTACTTCAGGCTTCAAAAGCGGTTGAACGAGGTTGTAATATTATTATTTTGAGTGATCGGGGTGCCGATAAAACTTATGGACCGATTCCTGCATTACTGGCATGTTCATATCTGCATCATTCACTTAACACTTTACAAAAACGTTCAAAATTCGGTATTATTATTGAATCTGCAGAACCCAGGGAACCACATCATTTCGCTACTTTGTTTGGTTATGGTGCGAGTGCAATAAATCCATTCATGGTAAATGAAATTATTCGCGAAAAAGTAAGGAATGGGTCTATCACAGGAATTGATTCCGAAGAAGCTGTTCAAAATTTCAACAAAGCCATAGGTAAAGGAATATTAAAAATTATGAATAAAATCGGTATCTCAACTTTACATTCGTACCGTGCATCTCAGATTTTTGAAATATTAGGTTTACACAGTAAATTTTCAAACAAATATTTTCAGAATACTCCTTCACGTATTGAAGGTATAGGATTGTATGAAATTGAAAGGGAAATATCCAAACGTCATAAGAATGCTTTTTTCAATAATACTATTGACAATAATTTAAAACTGGATATTGGAGGTAGTTACAGGTGGAGACGCAATGGTGAAAAGCATATGTTCAACCCAACAACTATTTCAAAATTACAACAAGCAGTACGCAGCAATAACAGAACCAGTTATAAAGAATATTCAAAAATGATCAATGAGCAAAGTGAAAGTTTAATGACTTTGCGGGGTTTATTTGAATTTCAAAATTTGGATCCAATTTCGATTGAAGAAGTTGAACCTTGGACCGATATTGTCAAAAGGTTTAAAACCGGGGCAATGTCATATGGTTCCATCAGTAAAGAAGCTCATGAAAATTTGGCAATTGCCATGAATCGTATTGGTGGTAAAAGCAATTCCGGTGAAGGTGGTGAAGATCAAAACAGGTTCAGAAAAGATTTAAACGGAGACAGCAGAAATAGTGCTATAAAACAAGTAGCATCAGGTAGATTCGGAGTTACAAGTAATTATTTGACTAATGCTAAAGAGATCCAGATAAAAATGGCACAAGGTGCTAAACCCGGTGAAGGTGGACAATTACCTGGTGAAAAAGTATTTCCATGGATTGCCGAAGTTAGAAATTCTACACCTTATGTTGGTTTGATTTCTCCACCTCCGCATCATGATATCTATTCTATTGAAGATCTCTCTCAATTAATATATGATCTTAAAAATGCTAATCGTGAAGCTCGGATCAATGTAAAATTAGTTTCAGAAGTTGGAGTTGGCACTATTGCCGCAGGAGTTGTAAAAGCAAAAGCAGATGTTATTTTAATTTCGGGTTTTGACGGAGGTACCGGTGCTTCACCTCTAACATCACTTAAACATGCAGGTTTACCCTGGGAACTTGGAATTGCCGAAGCTCAACAAACTTTGGTCTTAAATAATTTAAGAAGTAGAATTGTTCTGGAATGTGATGGACAATTAAAAACAGGTCGCGACGTAGCTATTGCTTGTTTGCTTGGGGCAGAAGAATTTGGATTTGCAACAGCACCATTAGTTGCCTCGGGTTGTATAATGATGCGAAAATGTCATTTAAATACTTGTCCGGTAGGCATAGCTACTCAAGATCCAAAATTGCGTAAGAACTTTAAAGGAACACCAGAAAACGTGATCAATTTTATGTATTTTGTTGCAGAAGAATTGCGACAGATCATGGCAAGTTTAGGTTTTAGAACCATCAAAGAAATGATTGGTCAATCGCAAAAAATAAACTCAAAAAATGCTGTTCATCAGTATAAAGCAGGAGGTATCGATCTATCGGCAATTTTGTATCAACCAGAAAATTATCATGAAAAACCAATTTCTAATACTGAAACTCAAGACCATAATTTAGAAAGGGTTTTGGATTTTCAAATAATTAGAGATGCACATCCAGCTATTTACCGTAAAGAGAAAATGGAATTGAATTATCCAATAGCAAATACTGATAGATCAGTTGGTGCTATTATCAGTAATGAAATTTCCAAAATATATGGTTCCAATGGCTTACCAAAGAATACTTTACAAGTTAATTTTATCGGCTCTGCCGGTCAAAGTTTTGCAGCCTTTGCCACAGCAGGTTTAACCTTTAAAATTGAAGGTAATACCAATGACTATTTAGGCAAGGGGCTTTCCGGGGCAAAAATAATTATTAAAAAACCAGAAAAAGCAGATTTCAAAGCTGAAAAAAATATCATTATTGGTAATGTTTGTTTTTATGGTGCTACAAAAGGTGAGGCTTATATCAATGGAATTGCAGGTGAACGATTCTGTGTTCGAAATTCAGGAATTACTGCGGTTGTAGAAGGAGTAGGTGATCATGGATGTGAATACATGACAGGTGGTAAAGTTGTGGTTTTAGGCAAAACAGGGAGAAATTTTGCAGCAGGTATGAGCGGAGGTATTGCGTATGTGTACGATCCAAATGACAAGTTCAAAAATGGTTTATGCAATACGGAAATGGTGGAATTAGAAGAATTAGAAAATAAGGATAAAACTGATCTGTTTTCATTAATTCAAAATCATTATCACAACACCGAAAGTGAAAGAGCATATGAAATATTGGAAAAATGGGATACAAATGCAGAGTATTTTATTAAAGTCATTCCAACGGATTACAAAAGGGCCTTAGAAAGATTAGCCAAAGAAAAAGAAGAAAAAATTACAGCATAATTATGGGAAAAATAACCGGATTTATAGAATATGAGAGAATTGATGAGAAAAATTTGGCTGTAAAGAACAGACTCAAAAATTTTGATGAATTTACCATTCCATTAAAAGAAAAGGAGCTGGAAATACAAGGATCAAGATGTATGGATTGTGGTATTCCTTTTTGTCATAGTGGTTGTCCTCTTGGAAATTTGATTCCTGATTTTAATGATCTAATTTATAGAAATGAATGGAAAAAAGCCCTCGATATATTACATTCTACGAATAACTTTCCTGAGTTTACCGGCAGACTTTGTCCGGCTCCTTGCGAAAAATCTTGTGTATTAGCCCTTATTGAAGATCCTGTATCCATTGAAAATATTGAGAAAAGCATTGTTGAAAAAGGTTTTCAGGAAGGTTGGATTATAGCCCAACCCCCTAAAGAAAGAACAAATAAGAGTATTGCCGTTGTCGGATCCGGGCCAGCTGGATTAGCTACGGCTCAACAATTAAACAGAGCGGGGCATACTGTAACCGTATTTGAACGAGATGATGCCGTTGGTGGTTTATTGCGTTATGGAATACCAAATTTTAAGTTGGATAAAACCCTGATTGACCGACGAGTTGAAATTTTAAAAGCTGAAGGAATTAACTTTAAAATTAATGCTAATATTGGCGTTAACTACTCCGTTGAGAAATTAAAAGATTTTGATGCTATTGTTTTGTGTGGTGGAGCAACTGAAAGACGGAGCCTGCCTACAAAAGGAATTGATGCTTCAGGCGTTGAGCAAGCGATGGATTTTCTTACACAACAAACTAAATCTTTATATGGTTCATCATTTAAAGGTGAACAAATCTCTGCCAAAGGCAAGGATGTAATAGTTATTGGCGGTGGAGATACAGGCTCTGATTGTGTAGGCACTTCTAACAGGCAAGGTGCAAAATCAGTGACTAATTTTGAGATTCTGTCAAAACCCCCAATTGGTAGAAGCGAAACTACGCCTTGGCCATTTTGGCCTTTACAATTAAAAACTTCAAGTTCGCATAAAGAAGGTTGCGAAAGAAATTGGTTAATAAATACTAAAGAATTTGTTACCAATGATAAAGGTGAACTTACAGCTTTAAAAACAATTGAAATAGAATGGAAAATGGTTCATGGTCAAAGACCGCAATTGGTTGAAAAAGAAGGAACCGAAAAAACATGGCCTTGTGACCTGACCTTATTAGCGTTAGGTTTTACCGGACCTGAAAAAACATTAAGTGATAAATTAGGTTTAAAACTTGATGCAAGAACTAATATTCAGGCAAAAAATTACCAAACAAATGTCCCTAATATTTTTACAGCCGGTGATATGCGAAGAGGGCAATCACTAATTGTTTGGGCTATCAATGAAGGTAGGGAAGCTGCCAGAGAAGTGGACCTGTTTTTAATGGGAGAAAGCAATTTACCTACAAAAGGAAATGGGGATTTACCGGCATTATAAAATTCTCTTCAAATTAATTCATTGACCAGGACTTAATACTTTCGCCACTAAAGATTGATCCGTTTTATTTTGAGATCATTCCTCCCCTATTTTCATATATTATTATTCATTTAATTCCATCTTATCAGGATCCCAATTCATTATTTTTTGATCGAAATAGCTGTCATTGCACAATAAACATGGAGCACATGCGCGAAAACCAAATTCAGGGCCTTCAATTACAGGAGTACTATTGCGTATGCCATCAAAAAAATCAATAAAATGATCTTTGTGGTTGTCCTGATTTTCAGCCACATACCTGATAGGTTCTTTAATCGGTCTAGCTTTTTGTTTATCGCTGTATCTGTTGTTGTATTTATCGAGTAATTCCTTTTGCATATTATCAGGAAAAGTGGAGAGTGAATCCCACCCTCCAATACCAGGTGCTTCAGGCATAATACTGTGATTTATAGTAACTGAATTACCTGAAACTTCCATTACACCTTCATCGCCAACGAACCGAACAAAGTTTGTTGGTCCCTTACCGCTTGCAAAATTTACTCTTAATGTAAGTTGAAACTCCGGATGAGTAGAAGTTTCCGGATACTCCATAATTGCAGCCATAACATCCGGCACGTTTCTGCCATCTTTCCAGTAACTCAACTGCCCGGATGAGAACACTTTATGAGGTCCGTTTGAATCAAGAATAACATGAATTGAAGAAAGCAAGTGTACAAACAAATCGCCTGAAACTCCAGTCCCAAACTCCTTGTAATTTCGCCACCTGAAAAATTTGACTGCATCGAATTTATCATTTGATGTGCCCGCAATAAATGCATCCCAATCAACAGTTTTAGGTGAGGCGTCTGTTGGGAGTGTATATTGCCAGGCCCCCAGAGCGCTCTGTCTGTCGTAAGCCGCTTCTATACAATTAAGCTTCCCTATTTCACCTGCATGATATAATTCTTTGGCCTTGGCAACTGCCAAACTGCTAACTGTTTGACTACCTACTTGCAACACTTTTCGTGTGTTCATCGATGTCTTAATTAAAGGTAAACCTTCCTCAATAACCTTTACCATGGGTTTTTCACAATATACATGTTTTCCACTTTTCATTGCATCCATTGCAATTCTGGCATGCCATATATCGGTAGTAGAAACCAGAACCGCATCAATATCATTCCTGCTTAACAATTCACGATAATCACGTGTTGTAACAATATTTTTACCGTATTTTTCTTTTATATGTTTTAGTCGACCATCATATAAATCACATGCTGCTATTAATTCTATACCAGGAATCTTGAGAGCTGAATCTATATTTTGATGTCCCATAATACCGGTTCCTATAGCAGCTATTTGTATTTTGTCGTTGCTACTAATCTTCTTATTCCCTATAAGAAAAGACTCTTCAATTTCCATATTACTAGCTAGACTCACAAAAGGAGAGGCACCAATAATTATAGAAGTACTTCCTATTGCCTTTAAAAATTTTCTCCTGTTTGTACTTAATTTTTTTGCCATTTCGCCTTTTTAATAGTGCCAAGATTTCGGCAGTTAATTATTTTATTCTTCAATACCCAAAGTATTTTTCTAAAGTGTTACTTTATGCTCTGTTTATTCAGAATTAACTTATTGCAGAAACTAATCCTAAATTTCAAGATCAACTTGTAATATACGAATAATAAATCTCAAATTATCTATATCATCATTTTCATATTCATATACCCTTTCAATTTCATATTTAATTGGATAACTATCTGATTTTTATTGATTTTTTTGTAAAAATCATTAAAACTTTAGAATCTCTTTAGGTTTCAACTCTAATTTTACCGACAGATAAAAATGATGGTGATATAAAATCCATTTAACCAAAAATTAAACAAAACAATTAATCAAAAAACATTGAATTATGACAAAAAAGATCATTACCGTATTTGTTCTGACAGCATTATTAAGCTCATGTGTCTCTACTAAAAAGTATTCGGCATTAGAACAAGATTTAATCGACACGAAAGGAGAGTTACAAAAAACTACTGTTGAGAAAGAAGCACTTGAAACAAAATTTGCTAAAATTGAAAAAAGAGTTGAAATATATAATTCAAAAATCAATTCCTTACAACAAGACAACACTTCTTTACAAGAAAGTAACGATGAAAAAATGGCCTTTATTGATGAAAATGGAACGGTTTTATCAAAAGACATGAGAGATAATCTAGAGGTTACTCTTTCAAATTTATCATCTGAAGAACTAGCTGGAGCTAAAACATTAAAGGATTCTATGAATCTGGCTATCTCATATAAACTGAAAAAAGCAATAAGTGAGAATAGTCTTAATGATAATGATGACATCAATATAAATATTGACAAAACGGTTGTAATGATCTCGGTTGCTGATAGTTTATTATTTAGATCAGGTAGTTATCGAGTAAATCCTAAAGCATATCCTTTACTTAAAAAACTAGCTGATATCGTTAATTCAGAACCAAGTATGGATGTAATGATAGAAGGGCATACAGATTCTAGAACAATTCATACAGAATCAATAGTTGATAACTGGGATCTAAGTGTAAAAAGATCTACATCCATTGTGAGGTTATTGCAAAATAAATACGATGTTGATCCTTCAAGGTTGATTCCTTCAGGAAGAAGCAGCTATCTTCCTTTAACAGATAACAACAATAGAGAAAACAGAGCGAGAAACAGACGTACTAATATTATTATAATGCCCAATTTAAACAAATTTTTTGCTTTATTAGCTGAAGAAGAAGTTGTAAAATTATAATGTATTAATAATTTAGAATACATAAAAATATTTCGGTTCGATCGAAATTTATACAAAGACCCAATATAATTTAATATTGGGTCTTTTTCAATTTATGTTTTTTCATTTAGAAGAGCTTAAATTTGTTTTTACTGATTTTTATTTAATTAAGAATTCCATAATTTCAAAACAAAATCCGGAATAAAATAAGTTTTACTCCGGATTTTCCCACTAACTAAAACTAAAAACTAATCAACATTATCGTGTAAGAATGAATTATTTGAACGTAATTGAATTTCGTCATTATCATCAACACCCAAGGTCATTCTTGATTGATTTTTATCCATTTCTGACGAAGAAGGAACATCATCTAAATCCACCCCCATTCTTTTGTAAGCCGGCTCATTTTCAATTTCTTCAATATTCTTATTCATTTTATTGATGAACTTGTAATTAAAATCTTTCATTTTTTTCCTTCTATCCTCAGATTTATTTTTTAATTCGGCTATTGTTAAATTCAAAGGAGAAATTTCACAATCGTCAATTTCTATTTCATTTTTGTTCTCAATATTTTCACTTTTAGAAATTTTTAATTCAAAGTTTAAATTTTCATCATGCTTTTTTTCTTCTTTCGAAATTGACTTTAAAGTATTGATCTCTGATGAAAATTCTTCCTCTAAAGTGTAGCGAACTGTATTGTCATCGGCCGGCTCAGGTTTAATCTCCTCCAAACCGATAATTTCTATTTCATTAATATCAATATGTTCAATTGCCTCAACATTTGATTCTTTTTTTTCATTTAAATTTTGAATAGGTAAATCAAAGGTAAAAGAGATTTGATTTTCATCTTCGTTCTCTATATCGTCTTCAATCTCCTGTGGCCGGGTGATGTTGGTTATTTCAAAATCTTCTTCTATTTTTTGTTCAATCTTTGGCTCAACTTTTTCATATTCAACCATTATCTCTTTTGCCTCTTCTTCTGCAACTGATTCATTGTCTTCTGTAATTTCATTAAAATCTTCTTCATGTAAAAGATGCTTTGTTACAACCGGTTCTTCATTTAGTGATTCTAATTTTGGTTTTAACTCTATCTTTTTATCTTCTACCAAATTATGAACGATTCTTCTTGATTCGGTTCTAGATATTTCATTTTGTTGTTCTTTATTAAAACCTGTAGCAATTATAGTTACAGAAACAGAATCGCCTAAAGATTCATCTTCGCCAACACCCATTATTATATCTACGTTTGTTTTTGCCTGAGACTGGATATAATCATTTATTTCACCAATTTCATCTATTGTAACTTCCGTAGATCCTGAAACTATCAATAATAAAACATTTTTAGCTCCTTCAATTTTATTGTCATTCAATAATGGAGAATCTAATGCTTTTGTAATAGCATTCTGGGCTCTGTTAGATCCAGATGAACTTCCAGATCCCATAATTGCAGTTCCGCTATTGGATAATACAGTTTTAGCATCACGCAAATCTATATTTTGTGTATAGTGATGTGTAATAACTTCAGCTATACCAATAGCCGCTGTTGATAATACTTCGTCCGCTTTAGAAAAGCCCGCTTTAAATCCTAGATTACCATAAACCTCACGTAATTTATTATTATTTATAACAACCAATGAATCAACATGTTGCCTTAATTTTTCAATACCAATTTGTGCCTGTTCATTACGCATTTTACCTTCGAATGAAAAAGGTGTTGTTACTATTCCAACGGTTAAAATATCCAATTCTTTAGCAATTTTAGCAATAACGGGTGCTGCTCCGGTACCAGTACCACCACCCATTCCAACGGTAATGAACAACATTTTAGAATTAGTATTTAACATATTTTTAATATCCTCCATACTCTCTATAGCAGATTGTTCACCTATAGTAGGGTTAGCACCTGCTCCTAACCCTTCAGTTAGAGTAGCTCCCAACTGAATCTTATAGGGAACAGGACTATTATGTAAAGCTTGTGCGTCTGTATTGCAAACTACAAAATCAACACCTTTGATACCTTTCTCAAACATATGATTAATGGCATTACTACCGCCTCCGCCTACACCGATTACTTTAATTACGTTTGACTGATTTTTTGGTAGATCAAAAGATATGTTGCTAAACTCTATACTCATAACTTTTTTATTTTATTTGGTTCGTTTTAATTAATTTATTCGGCATTATCTAAAAAGTCTCTAAATTTTTCGCCCCATTTATCAAATATTGATTTTTTAGGCATTTGTTTAGATTCTTGTAGACCGGTATTAGATTGATCTTCATTTTCCTTATCTGTTCTATTATTTTTTATATTATCTGATAATCCTTTCATCAACAAACCAACAACAGTTGCATATGCAGGGCTTGATATTTCAGTATCAGAATTACTGGCTAAATGCTCATTCGGATAACCAATTCTGGTATCCATACCGGTAATATATTCAACTAGCTGTTTAATATGTTTCAATTGAGCACCACCTCCGGTTAGTACTATTCCAGCTATTAATTTTCTTTTGGTTTCTTCGTGGCCGTAATTTTTTATCTCTAAAAATACTTGTTCAACTATTTCAACAACACGGGCATGGATTATTTTCGACAGATTTTTAAGTGTGATTTCTTTTGGCTCCCTACCTCTTAATCCAGGAATGGAAACTATCTCGTTATCTTTATTTTCACCCGGCCATGCCGAACCGAATTTGGTTTTAAGCAATTCGGCCTGCTTTTCAATTATTGAGCAACCTTCTTTAATATCTTCAGTAATCACATTTCCTCCAAAGGAAATTACTGAAGTATGACGTATAATACCATCCTTAAATATAGCCAGATCAGTTGTTCCACCACCGATATCGATCAAGGCCACACCAGCCTCTTTTTCTTCCTGACTTAAAACAGCATCAGCAGAAGCCAATGGCTCCAATGTTATACTTGCCAATTCTAAACCAGCACTTTTTATACATCTGCCAATATTTCTAATAGATGATACCTGACCAACAACAACATGAAAATTAGCTTCCAATCTACCTCCATACATTCCGATAGGGGTTTTAATTTCGGCCTGACCGTCAACTTTAAAATCTTGAGGTAAAACATGTATGATCTCTTCACCTGGTAACATAACCAGTTTATATACTTGATTGATTAATCTCTCAATATCATTTTCATCTATGACCATTTCGGAATTAGATCTGGTAATATAATCGCTGTGATGTAAACTTCTAATATGTTGACCGGCTATTCCAACAACAACATTTTTGATTTTTTCACCGGAAGCACTCTCTGCCTCATCAACAGCTTGCTGAATAGACTGAATGGTTTGGGTAATATTATTTACAACTCCTCTATGAACACCCAAACTTTTTGCCTTACCGGTACCAAGAACTTCAATTTTACCATACACATCTTGTCTACCCACCATAGCGGCAATTTTTGTGGTTCCGATGTCTAATCCAACTGCTATGTTATTGTTCTCCATATCTTAATAATTTTCACAAACAACTTGATTCTTAAATTTCAGATTAATAGTTTTATATTTATTTATAGTATTATCTAAAATTACTTTTTGATAAAACACCTTCAAGTTTATAATCTTTTCATCCATTCTATTTAAATCGCCAAATATAATTTTTTGATCTCCAACTCTAGTTCTTAGTTCAAATTGATTTGTTTTAGCGCCTGCAATCTGATCAATCCCAATTATTTGCTTTCGCAAAAATTCATCATTCATAATTCTGTTTGACAAACAAATTATATCAATACAATTACTTTTATTTAAAATACTTGTGGTTACCGGAACTCTGGCAGAAAAATTATCAGATAATGGCATTTCTTCACCTAACTTATCATAATAATAGGATTCATTGTTATTTATCACTCTCAAAACTGGAGTTCTTTGCGTAATTAATGCCCCTATTTCCCCACTTAGTGTTAGAAATATTTCTGCATTTTCAATCATTTTATTGTTTTGCACAAATTGTTCTAAATTATTCAAATTTATATTTTCTTTTGATTGATTCTCCTGCGTCTTTAAATTTTGTATTAACAACTTATTAACCGTTTCGTAACTTATATATAGATTATCACCATTTTTAAAAATAACATTTACATTACTTTTGGTTTTAGCAGAATTTCTGTGGGTAGCAAAGCCATACAAAAAGACAAGTAATCCTGTTAATAAAAGAAATTTGATATGATTAATATATTTTTTCATTTTTAATAATTTTTATAAAAACTATGACAATTCATAAAATAATCCCCTCACTATTCGATGAAATTGCCATAGTTACCAAAGTATTTAGCACATAATATTATTTTAATTTATTATTTCATTTAATAATGGATCTATCAACTTTTCAATCCTATCCGCTATATTTTTTGTCGCATCAGGCAGAGCCATTTTCTTTATATTCCTACTTAAAATATTCTGTTTCTCTACGTCATTTATCAATGATTTCAATATTTTTTGAAATGTATCAAGTTCACTTTCTTTGATCATAATTGCAGCATTGTTTTTTGTAACAGATAATGCATTCTTTGTTTGATGATCTTCTGCTACATTTGGTGATGGAATAAATATTACGGGCTTACCAACAATACAAAGCTCAGAAATAGATCCGGCACCAGCCCTACTTATTATTATGTCGGCTGCTGCATACAATAGATCCATTTTTTGAATAAACTCGAATGTTTGTACATCTTTTATTTCATTATACTTTTTATAGTCTTTATAATATAATTTACCTGTTTGCCATATTATTTGCACGTTATTCTCTAATATGGATCTTAAATTTTTTTCGGTAATTTGATTCATTGTTCTTGCACCCAAACTTCCTCCAAGCACTACTACTACTTTCTTTGCTCTATCCAAATTAAAAAAAGTAAACGCCTCATTTCGTTTATTAGAAATATTCAGTAGATCCTGTCTAACCGGATTTCCTGTTTTTATTATTTTTTCTTTAGGGAAATAATTGTCTAATCCATCATAAGCAACAAATATTTTTGCCGCTTTATTCGCTAATAATTTATTGGTGATACCAGGATAAGAGTTTTGTTCTTGAATAACACTTGGAATATTTTTTTTATTTGCCACATAAAGCGTTGGACCGGAAGCAAAACCACCCGTACCAATAACAATGTTTGGTTTGAATTTTTTTATAATTTGATTCGCTTTTATTAAACTTTGAATCAATTTAAACGGAAAGGCTAAATTTTTTAAGGTCAAATTTCTCTGTAAACCTGAAATATTAAGTCCCTTAATTTTATAACCAGCCTGTGGTACTTTTTCCATTTCCATTCTGTCTCTGGCTCCAACAAACAAAAAATTAGCTTCCGGATTCCTTTCCTTCAATTCATTTGCTATGGCAATAGCAGGATAGATATGACCTCCTGTACCACCTCCACTCAATAATATGTTAACCGACTGTTTCATGTAATATATCCAAAGGGTTTTCTAATTCATTATCTGAATTATCAAGAACTTCATTATTTGCTGCACTTACACTCAAAACAATTCCAATAGCAAAACAAGTCATCCAGATAGAAGTACCCCCTGTACTTATTAATGGAAGTGGCTGACCGGTAACGGGAAATAACCCAACGGCAACAGCCATATTTATTAATGCCTGAAAAACTATTGGCAACCCTACACCTAAGGCTAATAGGGTTCCGAAAATTGTTTTAATCTTAGTTGCAATTATTACTAATCTAAATAATAAACCTAAATAAAAAATAAGGATGAGAACAGCGCCGATCAATCCAAATTCTTCACCAATAATTGCGTAAATAAAATCGGAAGAAGATTGAGGTAGAAAGTTTTTTTGTACACTTTTTCCCGGACCTTTTCCGTAGATCTCACCTGATGCTATTGCAATTTTTGCCTTTTCCGCCTGATAGTTATCTTCTGATTCTCCAGAGATAAAATTTTCAATTCGATTTGACCAGGTATTGATGCGGCTATTTTTAATAGTTTCAGGAAAAGCCTGAACAGTTAGTACAAAAAGCACTAAAGCTATAAGTCCTACTCCCAATATTGCGGCTATGTATTTAAAAGGATATCCTCCCAAAAACACTAATAATACAACCATAAAAAAAGTAATTGCTGTTGTTGAAAAATTGGCCGGTAAGATCAATAATAAAACCAAACCAACGGGTATCCACAAATACAAGAAGCTTTCTTTAAAATTAATTTCTTTGTCTTTATTTCTAGCTAAATAACGAGAAACATAGATCATTAGAACAACTGAAGCCAGAGTTGAGGTTTGAAAACCAATACCAACAATTGGAATACTGATCCATCTGCTGGCATTTGCACCATTTATTACAGTTCCTTGCGTTAGGGTATATATCAATAATAAGATTACTACCGGAAGCATCAGTAGAGACAAACCGCTAAAATATCTATATGGAATTTTATGCGTGGCATAAACAATTACAAAACCTAACAACAAAAGAATCGCATGTTTTAATAAATATCCAAGAGTCGTACCCTTGCCGGCAACATAAACAAGATTCGTACTTGCGCTATACACGGGTAGGAAGGAAAAAATAGCGAGCACGGCTATTATTGCCCAAATGGTTTTATCTCCTTTAATATTTTCAAAAAAATGTGTCAGCATTAATTTTACAAGTTGTTTATTTAATTATAATTGTCTTACTGCATATTTGAATTGTTTGCCCCTATCTTCAAAGTTTTCGAACAAATCAAAGCTTGCACAAGCAGGTGACAATAATACATTATCACCATCAGTACTAAGTTTATACGCAATTTTAACGGCTTCTTCCATACATGTTGTTTCTATCATAAAATCAACAATACTTCCAAATATTTCAATTAACTTATGATTGTTATCCCCCAGACAAATTATTGCCTTTATTTTTTCATTCACTAAAGGAAGTAATGTTTCATAATCATTTCCTCTATCAACACCTCCAACTATCCAAACAGTAGATGATCTCATATTTTCTAAGGAATAATATGTAGCGTTTACATTAACTGCTTTTGAATCATTTATATATTGTACCCCATTGATGCGCAATACATTTTCCAATCGATGTTCTTGATTTTCAAAATCTGCTAAACTCTCTCTTATGGTTTCTTTACGTACTTTCATCAATGAAGGTAAAGTACTTGATGCCATAGCATTTTTTATATTAAAATTGGTTTGCAATGCAAAAGATGATATACTCATTTATTTATAATTTAATTGTTATTGTTTATCTTACTTTCAATGTTAAAATCGAGATTACTGCCAATAGTATTCCTACAATCCAAAATCTGGTAACTATTTTACTTTCGTGATAACCTCTTTTTTGATAATGATGATGTAATGGCGACATTAAAAAAACCCGCTTGCCTACACCGTATTTTTTCTTTGTATATTTAAAATAAGTCACCTGTATAACCACCGATAAATTTTCTACTAAAAAGATGCCTGCTAAAATTGGAATTAAAAATTCCTTTCTAACTGAAAATGCCAATACAGCAATAATTCCTCCAATTGTCAAACTTCCTGTATCTCCCATAAAAACTTGCGCAGGATACGTGTTGTACCATAAAAACCCGACAAGACCTCCAACAAATGCACTGATAAAAATCGTCATTTCACCAGAATTTGGTATGTACATGACATTGAGGTAATCAGCAAAAATAATATTACCTGAAATCCAGGCGAATACGGCTAAAGCAAGTACAATTATTGCCGAACTTCCTGCTGCCAATCCATCTATACCATCGGTTAAGTTTGCACCGTTAGATACTGCGGTAATGATAAATATTACAACTAGTACAAAAACCAACCAGACATAATCCTTTGATTTTTCACCCATCCAACTAATCAAAGTTACATAGTCAAATTCGTTATTTTTTACAAATGGAATTGTTGTTTTTGTTGACTTTTGGGCTTCGCCAAATTTATTGGTAGGCACTGATAATTCTTGCGATTGGATTATTTGATCTACTGGTAATTTTTCTTTTACAACTACATCAGGGTTATAGTACAACATCAAACCTACAAATGCACCCAAAGTAACTTGACCAACAATTTTAAACCTACCTTTTAACCCTTGTTTATTTTTTTTAAATACTTTAATATAATCATCAATAAAACCTATAGCACCCATCCAAAGTGTTGTAACCATTAAAATGATGATATAAATATTATCCAGTTTTGCAAAAAGTAATACGGGAATTAAGGTGGCCATTATTATAATAATCCCTCCCATTGTTGGTGTACCCGATTTTTCTTTTTGGCCCTCTAATCCTAAATCTCTTACAGATTCTCCAACTTGTAAATTTCTCAACTTATCAATGATCCTTCTTCCATAAATAGTAGAAATAAACAATGAAAATCCGAAAGCCATAGCTGAACGAAAAGAAATATACTGAAACAAACCAGCACCAGGTAGACTATAATGTTTATCTAAATATTCAAATAAGTAGTACAACATTCTCTTTCAATTATTTATTCAATTCAACTAATAATTCATTGGTAATTTCAAAGTCATCAAAATCTGATCTTACATCACCAATTATTTGGTATGTTTCATGTCCTTTTCCCGCTATCAATATAATGTCACCTTGTTTTGCAAGTTTGCAAGCTGTTTTAATTGCTTGTTTTCTGTCGGTTATAGAAATTATTTTATTATAATTTTCAGGTAAGACTCCTGCTTCAACTTCCTTAATTATCTCATCCGGATCTTCACTTCTTGGATTATCAGATGTAAAAACCACCTGATTGCTTAAAACTGAAGCAATATGGCCCATTTTTGGTCTTTTTGATTTATCTCTGTCTCCACCACATCCAACAACCGTAATAACTTGTTCATTATGAGTCCTGATTGCATTGATAGTTTCTAATACATTTTTCAAAGCATCTGGTGTATGGGCATAATCTACAATTGAATTAATGCCACTTTTTGATATTGTATGTTGAAATCTACCGTCAACATTCTCTAATTCACTTATCAATCTTAAGTTCTCCATATTATCCAGGCCCAACAAATCAGCTGTTGCGTAAATAGCCAATAGATTATAAGCATTAAATTTTCCTATCAATTTCGTCCAAACTTCATGTTTATCTATTTGCAACAGAAGACCATTAAATTGATTTTCAATTATTCTTACTTTGTAGTCGGCTACTGTTTTCAATGCATAAGTATATTTTTTAGCTATGGTATTCTGCAACATAACAGGACCATTTTTATCATCAATATTTACCAATGCAAAGGCATTTTTCGGCAAATTGTCAAAAAACGATTTTTTCACATCTCGGTACTCTGAAAAGTTCTTATGATAATCCAGGTGGTCATGAGTCAAATTAGTAAATACTCCGCCCTTAAAATTTAGCCCAGCTGTTCGTTTTTGGTCAATTCCATGTGAGCTTACTTCCATAAAACAATAGCTAATACCTGCCTCTACCATTCTATGTAATACACTATTTATCGTAACAGAATCTGGGGTTGTATGTGTTGACGATTGCTCAACTTCATCGATCATTATTTTAATTGTTGAAAGTAATCCTGTTTTATAACCTGCTTTTTGAAATAACTTGTGCAATAATGTGGCAATAGTAGTTTTACCATTAGTTCCGGTTACACCAACAAGGGTTAATTTTTCAGACGGATTTTCATAAAAATTAGCTGCTACAATGGCTAAGGCTTCATTACTGTCTTTAACTTTAATATAAGTAATATTTGCATGGTTTGCTTCTATGTTCCCATCATAAATAAGTGCTGTTGCTCCCTTTTCAATTGCATTATCAATAAATTTATGACCGTCATATATAAGTCCTTTTAGAGCTACAAACAGAGCACCATTAGTCACCTTCCTTGAATCAAACTCAACTGCATCAATTAATATATGAGTAGAACCAAAAACTGACTCAACAGCTACTTTATACAGTATGTCTTTTAACCTATTCACTTGTTTTTATGATAAATCTAATTTAATTATTTCTCCCTTTTTTAGTTCTGTACCTGGTTTTATTGATTGTGATTTAACTTTTCCTATACCGTTAAAATCAACTTTAAATCCCAAATTTTCTAATAATGAAATAGCATCCATACCCGGCATATTTTTAACATCCGGTACAGTTTTATTGACAGTATTTAAATTTTTATAATAACTATTGTAACTTTCATCCATAGCAATTAAATCAAATGAAAACTCAATTTCATCCTGTACGGGAGTATCGGAATATATTTTTCGAGCAATTTGTTTAAAAACCGGGGCGGCAACGATATTTCCATAATAACCAATCTTCTTATCAGGTTTGTGGATAACCACTATACAGGAATATTTAGGTTCATCTGCTGGAAAATATCCTACAAATGAGGAGATATATTGCGTATTACCAGTCCAATAGTCAGTTTGACAGGTACCTGTTTTACCCGCCATTGAAAAGTTTTTGTCATAAATATTTTCTGCAGTACCTCTTTTAACTACATTAACCATCATTTCTTTTACTTCATCAATAGTTTGCTGAGAACAAATTCTAGGATTAATTACCTCTTTTTCAAATTTCGTGATCAAATTATTTTGTGTACGAATCTCTTTGACAAACCTCGGTTTGATCATTTCTCCATTATTTGCAATAGCATTATAAAAGGTCAATGTTTGTAAAGGTGTAAATGAAACTCCATAACCATAAGCCATCCAAGGTAATGATAAGCCATTCCATGTTTTTTTATCATTAGGATTTGGAATAACAGGCATACCTTCTCCTTTTATAGGCAAGCCAATTTTATTTCCAACATTCATTCTTTTCAAACCATCAATAAATTTTTGCGGATTGTCTTTATAATGCTCATTTATTATTTTTACAATTCCTACATTTGAAGAAACTTCAAATACTCTTGCAACAGAAATTTTTCCGTATCCACCATGATGCGAATCCCTAACAGATTTACCATGAAATGTTATCACACCTTTTTCTGTATCTATTATTTTTGAAGTATCGATTACCTTATCCTCTAAGGCAACTACCATTCCCATTAATTTAAATGTTGAACCCGGCTCATGCGATTCGTATATTGCATAATTTCTTTGTTCAAAATATGTGCCCTTTGAAGTTCTGCCTAAATTAGAAATTGCTTTAACTTCACCGGTTTTAGTTTCCATTACTACAACAGAACCGTGATCAGCTTTAAATTTTTCTAATTGTCCTAAAAGGGCATGATGAGCAACATCTTGAATATTCAAATCTATTGTTGTAATAATATCTTTTCCGTCAATTGGTTCAATTTCATTGTTATCATTTAATGGTTTCCATTGCCCATTTGCTATTTTCTGCTTTAATCTTTTCCCATTCTTTCCTCTTAAAAACTCATAAAAACTTCCTTCTATACCAACCCTTCCTCTATAATCATCATATCCAACGGCTCGCTCTGCAATTTTACCTATAGGATGCTCTCTAATTGTACGCTGTTCAACAATGAATCCGCCCCTGTAAGTTCCCAATTTGAAAATTGGATATTTTTTTAATTCCTGATATTCATTGTAACTTAAATTTCTTGTAATGAATAAGTATCGGTTTTTAGTTTTTCGGGCTTTTCTAATTTTTGTTTCATAATAGCTGGGGGGTTTTCCCAACTTTTTTGAAAGTGATTTACTCAATTCTTTAATCCCATTTTCAAAATCTTTATCCGTAATAGTAACAGCGTCCATTCTTATGTCAAACTTTGATACAGAAGTTGCCAATAAACTACCATCTGCGGTATAAACACTTCCTCTATTAGCAGCTATTTCAAAAGTTTTAACGGTTCCCTGTTCGGCTAGCTCTCTGTATTTATCACCATGTACAAAATCAATTTGCACTAGTTTATAAACAACAGCAATTGCGAACAAAAACATAAAACCAGTAAGTAAATAAACTTTGTTTAATATTTGTTTCTTCTGAACTGCCATGATTAAATACTGATTCTTACTTTTATTTTTCGTGGTGGAGTTTGTGATATATACAATCCATTTTGCTCTAATCTTTTCGAGATACTCGACTCCATTTTTAATTTCATCAAGTCAGATTTAGTTGCCACGAATTGTGAGCGTAACTCTCTTTTTGTTTTATTAAGTTTTGCGATTTTCTGAACTTTATTATCTATTTGATGCGAACTGGTTATCATCAGGAGTGCTAAAACGGTTAAAAATATGATAAAGCCCCAATTCTTTTTAGCATCTTCATCAACAAGAAATTTCCCTTTTAAAATGTTATAAAGTGTTTGTTTGGTTTTTGACATTTTATGCTCCGGTTTTTCTGTTTTAGTTTTTTATTGCGACTCTCAGTTTTGCACTTCTAGCTCTATTATTTTCCTTAATCTCTTGTTGGGATGGGACTATTAATTTTCCTGCTTTTTTAAATGGTACACTAATATTACCGTAAAAATCTTTATCGGGTTCGCCTTCAAATACCCCATTTTGTATAAACCTTTTCACTAACCTATCTTCCAATGAATGATATGAAATAACACTAATTCTACCTCCTTTATGGAGTAAGTCAGGTAATTGTCTTAAAAAATCTTTCAAAACCTCAATTTCTTGATTAACCTCTATGCGAATTGCCTGAAATATTTGTGCTAAAATTTTATGTTCCTTGGCTTTTGGTAAAAACATCTGCAATACTTCTTTTAATTCAAAACTGGTTCTTATTTCATTTTCTGATCTGGCCTTTACAATTTCTTTCGCTAAAGCTCTGGCATTTCTTAATTCACCATACCGAAACAACACTGTACTAAGCTCTTCTTCTTTATATTTATTTATCACTTCAAAAGCAGATAAATCATCACCTTTATTCATTCGCATATCTAAATCTGCGTTAAATCGAGTAGAAAATCCCCTTTCAGCTTTATCAAATTGATGCGATGAAACTCCTAAGTCGGCTAATACTCCATCTACTTTATTCACACCATTAAAGCGTAAAAATCTTTTTATGAATCTGAAATTTTCGTTAATTAAAGTAAACCTGTTATCTTTAATTTCATTCTGCAAAGCATCTTTATCCTGATCAAACGCAATCAATCTTCCATCCTCATCCAACCTTTTTAGAATTTCTCTGGAATGACCTCCACCTCCAAAAGTAACATCAACATAAATTCCTTTTGGGTTAATTTCTAAACCATCAACACTTTCAAAGAGCAATACCGGATTATGATAATTCATCTCCTTCATCATTTACATCGCCCATAACTTCTTCAGCCAATTCGGCAAAATCAATCGTTGCATCATCAATTGCTTTTTCATACCTATCCTTGTCCCATATTTCAATAATATTTACCGATGACGATAACACCACCTCTTTAGATATTCCTGCGAACGAATGCAAATCTTTCGGGATCAACATTCTTCCTGAAACATCTAACTCAATTATTTTAACTCCGGCAGTAAATCTTCTAATAAAATCATTATTCTTCTTAACGAACCTGTTTAACTTATTCACTTTCGCCATCATGACATTCCATTCACTAATCGGATATAACTCTAAACATTGTTGAAAAACAGAACGCTTTAAAACAAAACCGTCTTGCAAAACACTTGACAATTGTTTTTTAACTGTAGAAGGCAACATTAACCTGCCTTTTACATCTGCTTTACATTCATATGTTCCTATTAAATTTACCACTTTATAGCATGAAAGATGAATTACTATGACAAATATAAAGATTTTTACCACTATTTACCATTTTTTACCACTTTGTTGATAACTTTATGAATTGAGATTTATATATTTGATTTTTAGCTATTTAAATTATTGTAGTGATTTTTGTTAAAAAATATTTAAACTAATGCATAGAAAATTAGTACTTTGAACCAAATTATTTAAATTTGCAAATTGCTTAGAAATAACATCATTAATGAAATATACCCTCAAAAAAGAAAATAACTATACCTACTTGGAATCCGGCAAAGGAACACCGCTAATTATATTGCACGGTCTTATGGGAAATTTAAGCAATTTTGATGGTGTTTTTGATCATTTTTCCGATTTGGGTTACCGGGTAATTATGCCCGAATTACCATTGTATACTCTTCCTTTATTAAAAACTAATGTAAAAAACTTATCCAAATTTTTAAAAGATTTTGTAAGTCACCTAGGCATTGACAAATATATTCTCCTTGGAAATTCACTAGGCGGACATATTGCATTATTTCATACCCGACTAAATCCAAATAATGTTATTGGTATGGTACTAACGGGTAGTTCAGGACTTTACGAAAACTCCATGGGTGAAAGTTACCCCAAACGTGGTGACTATGAATATATTAAGAAAAAAACTCAGAATGTATTTTACAATCCTGAAATAGCAACAAAAGAAGTTGTAGATGATGTTTTTGACACCTTAAACAATAGAAACCGTGTAATCAGAACACTTGCTATTGCTAAAAGTGCTATCCGACATAATATGGCAAATGATTTGCCAAAAATGAAACAAGCTACATGCTTAATTTGGGGTAAAAATGATACTGTTACACCGCCTGACGTAGCGGAAGAGTTCCATAAGCTCTTACCAAATTCTGAACTGTTTTGGATAGACAAATGCGGACATGCTCCAATGATGGAACATCCAAATGAGTTTAATGTGCTCTTAGAGCAATGGTTAAAAAAGTATTATTAGTTAATTCATCTATATTTTTAGGTTTTTTTATTAATATTAGCATATGATTACCAAAGAAAAAATTGAAATCTATGATAAATATGAAGGAGAATTGGATGGGTTAAAACTAATTGGAGGCTCTAAGGAAAATGAAAAAATAAATGAAAAAGAGTGGGCAATAATATATAGCTTAATTCAAGTTCTTGGGTTAATTAAAAATGATTTAACGTCTGTAGGTTTTAAAGGACCGAATTCAATTACAACTTAAGCAAAATATTAAAAATAACACCCTTACCTTGTTATATAAAATGGCAGCTGTATAAATCTTAATAATATATATTTACTCCTTGATAGCATGAAAATTAAATCTGCAGATTTTGTAATTAGCAATACAGATGTTTCGAAATGTCCTAAAGATAAATTACCAGAATATGCTTTTATTGGTCGATCTAATGTAGGTAAGTCATCATTAATCAATATGTTAACTAACCATAAAAGTTTAGCTAAAATATCTGGCAGACCTGGAAAAACACAGCTAATCAATCATTTTATGATAAATAAGAATTGGTTTTTAGTTGATTTACCGGGTTATGGTTATGCACAGGTTTCGAAAGATAAGCGAAAGACCTTTCAAAAATTTATAAAAGATTATTTCTTTCAACGAGAACAGTTAGTTTGCACTTTTGTTTTAGTAGATTCGCGGCATGAACCACAAAAGATCGATTTGGAGTTTATGGAATTCTTAGGTGAAAATTCTATTCCTTTTTGTATTATTTTTACTAAATCTGACAAACTAAATAAATCAACACTCCCAAAGAATATTGAAAATTATAAAAAAATAATGCTCACGGTTTGGGAAGAATTACCTCCATCTTTTATTAGCTCTTCAGTAAATAAATTAGGTAAGGAAGAAATTTTAAAATTTATTGATGGCGTAAATAAGGATTTCTAGCATAGTTTTATAAATTATTATAATGCACTCAACAAAAAACAACCTGCAGATATTGTTTGAAGACAATCATCTCATTGTTATAAACAAACGTATTGGTGATATTGTTCAGGGTGACAAAACAGGTGACAAACCTTTAAGTGATGTTGTTAAAGAATATATTGCAGACAAATACAACAAACGAGGAAATGTTTTTTTAGGAGTTGTTCATAGACTGGATAGGCCTACCAGTGGTATAGTGATTTTTGCACGAACTTCAAAAGCACTAGAACGCCTGAATAAAATGCTGAGGGAAAAATCCATTCAAAAAACTTATTGGGCGATTGTAAAAAATTTACCTCCCAACAAACAAGGTACTTTAGAGCATTTTTTAAAAAAGAATCCAAAAAACAACAAATCAACAGCTTTTAAAACAGAATTAGGAGGTAGTAAAAAGGCAATTTTACATTACAAAATAATACAAATTTTAAATAGCTATGTTTTACTGGAAATTGATTTGGAAACCGGGCGTCACCATCAAATCAGGTGCCAATTGGCAAGTATAAAATGCCCCATAAAGGGAGATTTAAAATACGGCTTCAAACGAAGTAATAAAGATGGGGGAATTCATTTACATGCCAGAAAAATAGGTTTTAAGCATCCTGTAAAAAAAGATAAGATAACTATAGTTGCACCTTTACCTGGCGGAACTATTTGGAAAGCCGTACATGTAAATTAGAAATTTAACAAGGCATTATAAAATAATTACTTTAAACCATAATTAATGAAAACCTTTGTTGCCATCATTACTTTTAGTTGCTAAAATTATTCCAGTTGACCAATTCATCTTTGTCAAATTGAAATCGTGTCGACTCTCTAAATATGCAACAAGATTATTGACATTTTCCTGATGATTCTCCGGCCAATTTGGTCGAGCCAACATATCATCAATAACATAAAATCCACCTACTTTGATCAAATCCAAAATTTCGTCAATTTCACTGTATTTCCCTGGCCAAGCATCGGCAAATATCAAATCAAACTTTTCACCATTATAATTTTTAATCCATTCTGATCCATCAGCACAAACAATTTTCACTCTTTCATCTTCTCCGAAATAATCAATAGCAATTTCAGTTAGTTTAGGATCGTTATCAATAGTAGTTATTTTAGACTCTTTATCCATACCATCCAACATCCATGCAAGCGAAAGACCTATACCTGTTCCTAGTTCTAGTAAATTTGAATTTGGCTTAGAAGTAATTAATGATTTCAGTAAAGTTCCAATATAAATATCAGAAGGCATCCTAAATTCAATTTCTTTGGATCTTATTAATAATTCTGAATAGATTATAGGGATATCAAGAATGTTTGAATCGTTCATATTGATCAAAGGATATAATTCGTATTTACAAAATTTGATTTATTATTATCAAGCATTTCATTTAACACCCTCTTATTCAAATTATTATCTTTACAAGCCACTAAGTTCCTTATTGAAAATGATCGTAATGCATCATTTACACTTAAGGTAC